>Ga0268262_10003742_pt1 | contig 16221 bp, 10 predicted proteins | sample TergutNc150P3_FD_190354 | JGI IMG/M metagenome (GOLD analysis project Ga0268262, IMG submission 190354) | Nasutitermes corniger P3 segment gut microbial community from laboratory colony in Florida, USA - Nc150 P3 (SPAdes) (version 2) | ecosystem: Host-associated > Arthropoda: Insects >... | reverse complement strand
ATGTTGCAAGAACTTGGGAACCTTGGTATGTGTTTACGGATGCAGGCGATAAAGGTAAATCCACTATAAAAAACACCACATTTAAAAACATAACCTATAATAAAACAACTAAGCAATGCGAAGAAATAACCGATTATAACGTGGTTATGCAAGACGGTAGCGATTGGACTGTTAAAATAGACCAATATACTCTTGATAAAGGTCAATTTGAGTACGAACCTTATGTAACCATAGGTTTAGATGCCGTGAATAATGGTTCAGGTTATAAACTCTCAAACTGTACAGGTGGTTTCAAATATAAATACAAAGGGGCAGCTCACAATTTTAAAACGATATCAAGAAAAGTTACAGACTACAATTACCATCAAATGCAGGTTTCAAAAGCTGCCACCTCTTGGACAGATGTAGAGGCACCACCATCAGAACTTGCACAGGAGGCTTGGGGAATAAGTGTTCCCCTTAAACTAGACGAAATAGAAGCGTTTTCTTGGGAAGTTAAAGGTAAGCTCTCCACAGCTACGGGTTCTTTGGCAATAAAAGATTTCTATTGCATTGGCAGCAGCCTAACTTTCCCCGCTGAAAAACCAGCATCGCAATGCAGTGGCGGCGGCACTAGCAGCAGTTCAAGAGCAGGCACAGGCACCGTTTCCAGCAGTTCGGTTAGAAGTAGCAGTAGCTCAAGTTCTGTGAGAAGTAGCAGTTCAAGTTCAGCAAGGAGCAGCAGTTCCATTGGTGGCAATAATTCCAGCAGTTCCAGAGGTGGTTCTAGCAGTTCCATTGGTAGCGGTGGTACCAGCAGTTCCATTGGTGGTGGCAACACCAGCTCCAGTAGCAGTGAAGAAGACAATACGCCTATTGTTTTGCCACAACTTGTGCGCAGCAATGCTCTTAATCCAATGCTAGGCAGCGTGAACTTGCAAGCCATGAACAGTGCTGGAATTCAAATTTTTGATTTGAAAGGCAATGTAATTCGCACATTAAAATTCAAGCCTGGCAACTATGTTGTGCAATTAGCAGATTTGCCACGAGGCTTGTATATTGTTAAAGCAACTAGCGACTCTTGGAAACAAACGGTTAAAGTTATGGTGAAATAAATAATTAGAAATTCCCCCCTTGAATGGTGATTTTTTAACAAAAATCACCATTCGTTCCCCCGTTTTTTCCGCTCGGAGAGCTAACGGGTGGAACGCCACAGCGAAACTAAGAGTTAATTAGTGGCTACAATGTTTATCTATATTCTTACCTGATGCAGATAAACAACATACGAAATTTTAGCATAATAGCGCACATAGACCACGGCAAAAGTACGCTTGCAGATAGGCTTATTGAACTAACGGGCACTGTTTCTAAAAACGAGATGATGGAACAGCTTTTAGACGATATGGACTTGGAGCGCGAAAGGGGCATAACCATAAAAGCCCACGCTATAAGAATGGTTTATGAGCACGGTGGCAAAGAATATCTGTTCAATATGATAGACACTCCGGGGCACGTGGATTTCACCTACGAAGTTAGCCGCTCACTCGCTGCTTGCGAAGGTGCAATTTTAGTTGTAGATGCCTCGCAGGGCATAGAAGCGCAAACACTTTCAAATTTATATTTGGCAATGGATAATAATTTAACCATAATTCCAGTGATAAACAAAATTGATTTACCAGGGGCAAATCCAGATGCAGTGGCACACAGCATTGGCGAACTGTTAGGATATGACCCTGACAAAATCCCGCGTATAAGTGCAAAAGCCAGCATAAATGTTGGAGAGGTTTTGGAAAAAATAGCAGATGAAATTCCACCTCCAAAAGGCGATTCTTCGGCTCCGCTCAAATGCCTTGTATTTGATTCTGTTTACGATTCTTATAGAGGTGTTATAAGCTATATACGTGTGGTGGAAGGAACTATCAAAGCTGGCACAAAAATGCGTATGATGAAAACCGGCGGCGAATATATGGTGACCGAAGTTGGTACCTTCTCAATGAAACGCGATGCCCGCCCTGCCCTTGGTGCCGGAATGGTTGGTTATGTTCTTGCAAACATAAAAACATTATCCGATGTGAAAATAGGCGACACATTAACGGATTGCGCAAATCCTGCTGCCGAACCTCTCGCAGGTTACAAAGAAGTTAAACCTATGATTTTTAGCGGCATTTATCCCATAAACCCCGAAGACTATAAAAACCTGCGCGAGGCTTTGGAGAAACTGAAATTAAACGATTCCGCCCTTGTTTGGGAACCCGAAAGTTCTGGTGCGCTTGGCTTTGGATTTCGCACGGGATTTTTGGGACTTTTGCACATGGAAATTGTGCAAGAACGCCTTGACCGTGAATTCAATGTAGATATAATAACAACCGTTCCAAACGTGGAATACCGCGTTTACATGACAAGCGGAGAAATGATACCCATAGAAAGCCCAAGCAAACTCCCAGATGCAAGCCGCTACGACCATATAGAAGAACCCTATATAAAAGCGCAAATTTTCACGCCAAAAGATTATGTTGGCCCACTTATGCAACTCGCAGAAGAAAAACGCGGAACATTTGGCACAATGGAATATTTAGACGAAAGCAAAGTTATTTTGCATTACGAACTCCCGCTTGCAGAGGTTATGTTTGATTTTTACGATAGATTAAAATCTGTTAGCAGAGGCTATGCAGGGCTTGATTATGAACAGGCGGGCTACAAAGAAAATCCTTTGATTAAATTGGATATACTTTTGAACGGAGACCCTGTTGACGCATTTTCTGTTATTATCCATAAAGAAAAAGCCCAGCACTATGCGCAGGCGATTTGCGTAAAATTAAAAGACCTAATACCACGCCAGCAATTTGATGTTGCAATTCAGGGTGCTATTGGCGGCAAAATAATAAGCCGCACAACAGTTAAAGCGGTTCGCAAAGACGTGCTCGCAAAATGCTATGGCGGCGATATAACCCGCAAGCGCAAGCTATTGGAAAAGCAAAAAGAGGGCAAAAAGCGAATGAAGAATATAGGTTCCGTTGAGGTTCCTCAAAAAGCATTCCTAGCTGTGCTTTCGCTCTCTAGCCCAAGCGGGCAGAGCGGCGATGACGATGATTAAAGCGGTATATTTCCGTGCTTTCTCTTTGGACCTTCTTGGTGTTTTGTTGCCAAAGCTCTTAAATGAGCCAAAAGAATTCCACGAGTTTTTGAAGGCTCAATAACATCGTCAACATAACCGCGAGATGCTGCAATGGTTGGGTTTGCAAACTTGTCTATATATTCCTGTTTGCACTCTTCCCTTTTTGCATCTGCATCGCCTCCCGCTTCTTTAACCGCATCAATATCTTTTTTGAACACTATGTTCACTGCACCACCAGGCCCCATAACCGCTATTTCTGCACCTGGCCATGCTGCAACAAAGTCTGCACCCAAATGTCTAGAACACATGCAAATATATGCGCCACCATAACTTTTTCTCAAAATAACCGTGAGTTTTGGAACGGTAGCCTCTGCATAAGCATAGAGCAATTTTGCGCCGTGCCTAATTATGCCATTGTATTCTTGGTCTGTGCCAGGCAAAAACCCCGGCACATCAACAAAGGTCACCAAAGGTATGTTAAAGGCATCGCAAAAACGCACAAAGCGAGCCGCTTTATCGCTTGCGTTCACGTCTAAGCAACCAGCAGATTCTCTAGGATTATTCGCAACAATGCCAACAGAGGTGCCGCCTAGCCGTCCAAAACCTATTATAACATTGCGCGCATAATTATCTTGCAATTCCAAAAACGAATGTATATCCAAAACATTTCTAATAACCTCAGACATATCGTAGGGTTTTGAGGCATCTGCTGGAACAATCCCTTCTATATCTGTGGGCATTTCCAAATTAACCGCAGAATTGACGGAGGGCGGAATTTCCACATTGCTGTTTGGAATATAAGAGAGCAATTTTTTTACCCAGTCTAAAGTATCTTGGTCGTTTTCGCCAACATGTGCAACAACGCCGCTTTTGCTGGAGTGCATCTCTGGGCCGCCAAGGGCTTCCATACTGACGTTTTCTCCAGTCACAGTTTTGATAACTTCAGGGCCCGTTATGAACATATAAGATGTGTCTTTTACCATAACCACAAAATCGGTTATGCCGGGGCTATATACCGCGCCTCCAGCGCAAGGTCCCATTATCACGGATATTTGGGGAATAACCCCGCTGGCTTTGGTATTCCTCATAAAAATATCGCCATAGCCGCAAAGAGCACCTATACCCTCTTGTACTCTTGCACCTCCAGAATCGTTCATAGAAACAAAGGGTGCTCCGTTTTGCAGAGCCATATCCATAAGGCTTGCAATTTTTTTACCGTGCATTTCGCCAAGCGAACCGCCCAGAACGGTGAAATCTTGAGCAGCGGCATATACCAAACGCCCATTTACAAGCCCAAAGCCCGTCACCACTCCATCGCCTGGTATCTTTTTTTTGCCAAGCCCAAAAAACTCATTGCGAAGCTCTATATATGCTCCAACTTCCACAAAGGTTCCGGGGTCAAAGAAATACTCTATGCGTTCCCAAACAGAGAGTTTGCCTTTTTTGTGCTGCTTGTCAATGGCATCTGCGCCACCTCCAAGCCTCATATTTTTTCTTTTAGCATTCAAAGCCTCAATTTGGGCTGCATAAATAGGGTCTTTAGACAAATTATACCTCTCCAGTTGAATGCTAAAAATATAGTAAATGCTTACCTAACCGGCAAGCGCAGTATCTCCTTTTGGCTATCAAACTGGATTTTTACAATATATAAGCCTTTGGGCAAATCGTTAAGCTTTATGGAATAGCTGCCGCTTGAAAATTCGAGGCTACGCATGAATTTTCCGTTTAGGCTAAATACTTCTACGTATGCTGTTTTGGAAACTTGCAAATTCAAGCCGTTTTTAATTGCAAGAGCGCCGTTGTTTACTGCGTGCTTAGAGATAGATATTATTGGGGTATCGTCTATTTCGCTGCTAGAGCTATTGTCGCCACCACCTACAGAACTGCTGGTACCACCGCTACCAATGGAGCTACTGCTACCTCTAGAACTGCTGGAATTACTGCCACTAGCAATGGAACTGCTGCTACCTCTGGAACTGCTGCTGCTACTTCTCACAGAACTGCTGGAACTGCTGTTAGCTCTAGAGCTACTGGAGACTGTGCCTGTAGAATTACTGGATGTACCGCCACCTGTACCACATTTAGAAGCTGGCTTTGATGGCAAGGTCATGGTGCCTAGGCATTTGAAATCTTTTATCGCAAAATTACCTGTTGGTACTTTAGATAATGCTGTTCCGCCGCTAGTTGCAGCACCTTCAAGCTCCCAAGCCCAACCGCGAATTTTTTTAAGGTCAAAGGCTATTTTATCGGCTGTCGCAACCCAAGTTGGCTGGGCTAATTCATCTGTAGGTATTGAAACAGTTGTCCATCCGTTGTCGGAAGCAGCTGTAATATTTTTAAAATGGTCAGAACCTTTATCTTCTGGAATAGCAGAGCTCAACACTTTGAATCTGTGAGATGAACCTTTATAGCTGTAGCTAAAACCGTTTGTGCATTTTGAAAGGTCATAGCCACCTTCAGATGTTGATTTTTGGTTTTTCCTAGCATTCAAACCCAAGGCTACAAATGGTGCATAGGCATAGCTTCCTTTGTCTAGCGTGTAGCTTGGAATTTTAACAGTCCAGTCAGTGCCATCTTGAAGAATTACGCGATAGCTATCAATTTCTTTGCAATTATCGTTTTCGTCTTTGGCTTTGAATGGCGTATTAGTTATTGTGGATTTGCCACCTTTTCCGCCGTCTGCATCTTTATCTGTATAAGCGAACCAAGCTTCCCAAAGAGCAGATAAACTTTTCTCATCGTCGGTTTCGCTTCCTGCGCTGGCAAGCCTATCTAAATTGGTGCTGGTTCCGGTACCAGGACCTGTGTTGTTCATAGCTGTACCGCAATTACCTGCTGCGCAAGCCTTTAAGTTGGGCATATTGCCACTTGCGAGCAAGCCAGTTAAAAGCAACATAGACTGGTTATAATAAGAGCTATTGGCTCTATCAGTTTGACCCATCATGGTTTTGAAAAATTCATTCAATTTGGACTGATAAGTGCTAACATTCATCAGAGCGCACATCAGAGAACCGATGTAACTGGCATTGGAATTTCCATTTGAAGGCATAGTTCCATTCAAATCAATAGGTCCTTTAATATCTGTGGCATTTTTTCCATTTACCCAGTAAGCTAATGTATTGTTACTACTGCTACCGAGCAAAGTACCTGCACTTGAATGTGCAGTTACGTTCCCAAACCAAGCTTTTGCCGTAGCCCAACGCCAAGGGGCACGAACCGCATCTTGCCCGTATTTTGTGCCGCTATATCCGCAAGCTTGGCACTGTACGGGAGTGCCGGTGGTATTTGCCCAGTCGGATGGCAAGCCACTTGTGCTATTTTTATTGGTTGTTAAAAAGGTATAATTTTTTGAAATAATGTTATCCCAAGCGGTATTTTGATTTCCCTCTACCTCTTTGAATATTTGAAAAGCCGCTGGAGCAACATAGCTGGGATTTCTATTGTTGTCGGCACTTACACCCCAAGAATCACCGGGCAAATGCAAACCGTTGTTATCAAAATCCTTCTGTCTTATTTTTGCTATCAAAGTTTTTGCATCATTTAGATATGATGTGCCTCCAAACTGATAGTTAGCCATTACCAAGGCAAGAGCAACGTCATAATCCGCATCGGAAGCAGAACCAGTTTGATTAGCACTGCTAAAACCTTGAATTTTCCAATGCATCATCCCACCGCTGCTTTGGCTCCACTTCTGATAATATTTCCACAATTTGTCAAAATGGGTTTGGTAGCTTGTGGTGGCATCGCTGAAATAAACTGCTAATAGCATACCGTAGCCAATGCCTTCGCTAACAGTGTAATTTTCGTCTCCAGATACATCTGGATCATAGAACTTAATGCGCGCGCAGTCATTCGTGCCGCTGCAATTCCCTTCCACATAAAAATCTCTTATATAATTCTGAAATTTAGCCTTTAAGTCTGCATCTGCGGTTGAGTTTACCGCATTTATGGTGCTATTGCCGTAATTTTTTCTTTGCGGATATGGATAATTAACCGCAGAATACGCTAAAAGCGAAGCAAGTGCCAATATGGCCGTTATTTTTTTGAGCATAGAGACACCCCCTTAAGCTAAAACTACATATATTAAATATATATTATTTTAGGCAATATGGGGCGATTTTTTTTACTTAACTGGCATTCTCAATATCTCTTTTTGGCTACCGAACTGAGCTTTCACAACATATAAGCCCTTTGGCAAGTCGGCAAGTGATACGGTGTGGTTGCCCTGCGTGAATTTCAGTGAACGTACCATGTTGCCTTTTAAGTCAAAGACTTTGAAGCTCGCTTCACGGGCTACTTGCAAATTTACGGAGTTTTGCATTGCGTTTAAGCTGTTGCTAAACACAACTTGCGGCAAAACAATGGGATTGGGCTCTTCTGCGCTGCTGCTGGAATTTGGGATATTGGCCGAGCTGGGAGTGGGATTAACGGGGCCATCTGTGCCAACTTGGATATTCACAAGTACAAAATTGCTAGCTGCACCTGCGTTAAAAGTTAACTTTATTGGCGTTTCTGAAGAGTTTGATGTTATAGTTATAGGAAAATAATCCGAATTTTTCCATGTTGATGATTTACTAGTACTTGGAAGCTCAAAGGAACCTGATTCTATGCCGTCTCCCTGCCAAGAAACAGTTACCGCAGACCCTGCTCCATATCTAACTCTCATTTTATATTTACCTGACCCTGAGATATCGGTTAATTTATAGCTAACGCTGAACGTGTTTGCGGTGTTCTGCAATGCCGGAGCTTGGTTTATCATTGTAGAATCCTTTGCCCCAGACAGACTACCGGGAACAAAATCCACCGCATCGGTTGCCGAGCCACCAACCTTTACAATACCAGTTTTTTTCCCTGCTTCCGTTCCAGCACCACTAGAACATTCTGAATCCACGTTTACCTGAGTTAAATTCACAGCAGGGTCGCCGCCATTGGCAGAATTGATTGCCCCACCACTATTGCGATTTTTCATAATTCGCTGAACATATTTTCCAGATGCGGATAAATTATTATCGCCAAATGTGCCGCTACCACAACAGTTTAGCGTTAAAGCTGCCGCAGTTTCGTCTTTATCAACAATAGACCAATTTGCCCAAGAAAGACCTATAGATTCAACTAAGCTCATCCAGTTATTTGTTCTAGTCCAATCCATTTGTTTGTTCTTGTCACCACCGTCTGCCATACTTGTTCCCCACTCAGTAGCAAAAACTGGAAATTTTTTGCAATAAGCATTTTTAAGAGGAATTTGAAAAGTATTATGGCTTGGATCCGAAGTATAAAAGTGCAGAGTGTACATAACATTCTTTGCCCTAGTTCCGGTAATGGGATTACCCATTGGAGAACCTAAATCAGAAGAATAACTAGGGTTGCCCACTATTATTATGCCATCTGGATCATTTGCTTTAATAACATCTATAACATTTTCTGCATACGATTTTAGGGAAGCCCAAGATTGAGTTGTGGGTTCGTTGAAAATTTCGTACAGAACATGGCCTTTGCCTTTTGCATACTCAGAAACAGTTCTAAAGAAATTCTTGGCTCCATTCTCATCTGTATCATGCTTGTGCCAATCTATAATAACATAAATTCCAGCTTGTGAAGTCCAGTCTATAAAGTTTTTAGCATCTTGAGTGCTACCGTCTCCTATGGCTGCTCTAACCACATTTGCATTCCAAGAAGAACCTGCAAGGGTGGTAATGGTGCTTTGTTTGTAAAATTTTCCGCCCGGCCAATCTGACCTATTCCAGAACATGCTCATGCCACGAAGCACATAGGGATTACCATTTTTGTCAACAAGTTTGCCATCATTAACAGACAATTTACCGTGCTCTGAAAATGGGGTGGCAAAGGAGAGAGAGGCCATTAACGCAATTAAAAGGATAGAACGTATCATATATATAATATACATAATTTTTTTGCCAAAAAAGCATTTTTTCGGTTTTTTGTGATATTAAGCAATAAAAAAGCCCTCTTACGAGGGCTTAGGCATAGAAAAGCGAAAAATAGATTATTTCAACATAATTTTCTGCACAATTCCGCGAGTCTCGGAACGAACCATATAAACGCCAATAGGCAAGTTTGCAAGGTTCATGGATTCATTTGCAGCAAGTACTTTTTTAGCTACTACCTTGCCCTGCAAATTTACAACCTGCACAGTGCCAGCAAAGTTTGCAGAGAGCACACGACCATTCATATTGAATCTATATGCAGAAGCCACTTTGCCACCAACAACGGGAAGTTCGCCATTTTCCCACCATTTGTCTGAATCTGGAATAGCAGGTGGTTCTGTTGCTGTTCCGCTGCAAGAGCCATGCCAACCGAGTTCTTTCAACTGAAAGCGAACTGTTTCTGGGGTGCTAGTCTTATTTTTAATGACAAATCTCAAAGCATCTGCTTTTTTAAGAGCTATTTCTTCTAAAGGATAGAAATTATCGGGACTTACAAAAGAAGGGGCAAAGTGTTTACTCCATTCCACATTAATCGTTGTCCAACTGCTAGCAGCCGGCAATCTCGCTACCCAAGTATTGTAATCATAAGCACTTTCGTTCCAACCAAGTTCAATATCAACAGCCTCTTTATCTGCTTTATAAACAAGACAAAGGCCTTTTTTAACAGAAAGGTCTTCTGTGTAAATGCCTTGATAATCCTTATTTGGATACTTTGTACTGGCAGAAGCAGGGTTACAAGGTGCTTCATCTTTTCCGCGCCAATTAAAGCCTATACCAGATACGTTAGGTTGTTCATCGTTTCCGCCAGGACCTGTAAATTTGACATCAAAACCTTCGTCTCCCTTACCTAAACCATAACCTTTAATCATATAATGACCAGCTGCAGTTACAGCACTACTGCCTTTCACCGTCTTTGATATCCAGTCCGTATTTTGCCCTGCTGAACCAGCTTTTGAAGGTTCTATGTATCTCTCAATAACAACACCTTCACATACCGCCACATCTGTACCAGCATCACCATCTGCTACTTTGCCGCCGTATTCTGAGTAGCCATACCAAAAGCCGCCAGTTCCATGAAAGCAAGGTCCACCCCATTCATTTGTATCTTTTGGTGTAGTCTCTTGCCAGCAATATATTGCACCGGGAGTATGAGCTTGCCCACAAAATTTACCGCAGTTATCATCGCTAAGCAAAGTGGCGAAATTCCAAAGATCGCCAACAGCAAAGGCTGCACTGGCTAAACACGCCACAGCCAAAATTTTAAGTTTATTCATCTGAACCTCCATTAAATTATTCTCCCCTAAAATATAGAAAATTTTTACAAAAAATAGACATTTTTTTTACAAACGCACCATAATTGCCATTTTATGGTGATAAAAACCCTCAGAATCTGCGATTTTCGCTATATTTTCCCCATTTTTCTGCAAAGCTTTTCTGCTATATCTTATAATGCTAGTCCTCTTCAAAAAATCATAAACCCCAAGCGGGCTTGCAAACCTAGCTGTACCATTTGTCGGCAAAACATGATTAGGCCCTGCAAAATAATCTCCAACAGGTTCAGAAGAATAAGAGCCTATGAATATAGCTCCCGCATTTACTACCATTTTTTCCAAATCGTCTTGATTTTTTGCAACTATTTCCAAATGTTCTGGCGCAATTCTATTTACAATATTCACGGCCTCTTTCATATTCTTAGCCAAAAAAATTCGCCCATAAGCGTTAAGAGATTTTTCTAGAATATCCTTTTTCGGGCTTGAATTTACCTGCTCCGCTATGCAAGCGGCGAGTTTTTTTGCAAAAGCCAAGGAATCTGTTGCGCAAACAGAAGCCTCAAATCCAGAGCCGTGTTCTGCCTGCGAAAGCATATCTGCTGCCACCCACTGCGGATTTGCCGCTCCATCTGCTAAAACCGCAATTTCAGAGGGGCCTGCTATCATGTCTATATCTACAGTTCCAAAAACCTCTTTTTTTGCAAAGGCGGCAAATACATTGCCCGGGCCAACAATTTTGTCAACTGGTGCTATGCCCTTTGCGCCATAAGCCAGCAAGCCTATTGCCTGCGCACCACCAATGTGATAAACCTCTTTTATTCCAAGTTCCAAAAGCACATAAGCAACCGAGCTGTGCAAACCATCTTTTATGGGACTCACAACCACAAGCTCCTTTACACCTGCAACCAAAGCTGGCACCGCATTCATAATTAGAGTGCTTGGATAAACTCCTGCCCCGCCCGGCACGTAAAGCCCTACCCTTTTGAGCGGCCTAATTTTTTGCCCCAAAACCTCTCCATCCCTGCCCTTAAAAGCCCAAGATTTTTCCGTTTGCTTTTGATGAAAAGCCTTGACATTTTCAATTGCTTGCTTTAACGCATTTTTCAAACCCGAATCAATTTTGGCAGCGGCACTTTTAATTTCCGCCTCGCTAACCTTCAAATTATTTTTCTTCAATCCATCGTATTTTTTAGCATAACGAACCGCCGCATCAAGCCCGCCTTTTTTAACGCTTAAAAGAATTTCTTTAACCAATCTTTCAATTTCGCTGTTCTGCGCAGCAGAGCGAGAACAAATTCTCAGAACCTCAGGAGAATTTTGGTTTGCTTTTATTATTGGAATGTGCATATCTGGGAATATAGCAAACATTCGCGGCAAAAGGGCAACCACGGGGAGTTGCCCCTGCGAATTTCTATATTCCCCACATAATGTTTCGCTTTTTTTTAATTATGCTTTTATGTGCGCTTTTTGCGGCGTGTTCCTCCGATGATTCTACAACGCTGAGAGAATGGTTTGACGACCAAGGTATTGCAACATCTTATGGCAAGAATTACGATTCAATTGAAGTTTCCTTAAATAATTATGGTGTTAAGCACGATAGCTCTGCATATTTGGTCAGTTCTTTTGCTGCACTTGGCAATGTGAATAATGTAGAGCAAATGCTCTATTTTGGTTTGAGAGTTGTGGGTAAGCTTGATTCTGTTTGGAAATTGAACCCAGACAGCATTTTTTATGCGAATTTTTATGAAGGCAATATTCCAGAGGAACATAAAAAAGTAGAAGCTAGATTTTATTGGTTAAAGGAAAACAAAACAGAACATGATACCACTTGGCTTAAATTTCAAAAACCTCTCACAGATTTCGATTCCGCAGGCATAAGCATTGATTCATTTAGCGTTTCTTTGCCAAAAGAATTTTTGGAACTTAAAGCTACTAAAGCTGATACCCTTAGGTTGCTGGTAGGCATAAAATTGCTCACAAATAATGCTGTTTTGCGCATTGCCCCACCCGATACTTCAGATATTCATGGTTTATTGCGCGTTGCACAAAAAACACATTTGGAATCATGCGGGGATTTGTGTTTGCGTGCTGGGGTTAGAGAATCTCTAGATGTTGTTTTAAAAGTTGAAAAAAATAAAATAAAAGCGGGCAAAACAATTGTTTTTGCTCAATTGGTTTTACCAAAATCAAGCGATACCACAAGCGAGCTTGGGCAGCCAGTGCCAATATACGTGTACAGCGGTGGCAACTTAGAAGATTACAAGATAGATACAACTTTTGTAAAAGAGTATGGGCATCCAAATCTTTTATTTGGAGAAAGTGATACCTTAAAACTCCAAGTTACTAAAAGTATGCGAAATTTGCCAGATACTCTTAGCTTAACGCTGAGGCTTGGAAATCCAATGCTAAATCCAAAGTCTTTTTATTTTTACAGTTCCACAAATTTTTCAAGCAGACCCGCTTATTCAAGCTATGATTTTAGCACAGCTTTTGAAGGAGGCAAGGCAAAACTAAGGCTTTGGTATGCTGAAACAAATATCCATTAAAAATTTAGCTTTAATAGCAAGCGCAGAAATTTCCTTTTCAAACGGATTTTGGGCTATAACTGGCGAAACGGGTGCTGGAAAATCCGTGTTTTTAAGTGCCTTAAAACTTTTATGCGGAGCAAAAGCAAGTTCAGAGCAAATTAGAAATGGAGAGGAATGTGCAGTTTTAAAAGGAATTTTCAACATTGACAAATTAAGCGATGCAAAAGAATTTTTGCAAGAAAGGGAAATAGATTTTGAAGATGGCGAACTTGAAATTCAACGTGAAATTTTTGCAAACGGCAAGAGCAAAGCCCGCATAAATGGCGTTATTTCAAGCACCCGCGACTTGCAAGAACTCGGCGAAAAACTTGTGCAAATGCACGGTCAAAGCGAGCAAACTTTGTTAAAAGACATCAAAGCCCAACAAAAGTTTATAGATGCCTATTGCGGAAACGAAGACCTTTTGCAAAAATGCAAAGAGACTTTTGAAAAATGGAACGATGTGAATAAGAAAATAGAGGAATGCAAAAAAAATGCAGAATCCATTGCGCAGCAAAAAGATTTTTTGCAATTTCAGTTAAAAGAATTAGCAAGCGCAAACTTAAAACCAAACGAAGAAGAGGAATGTGAAAATATTGTGCAAAGCTCCGCAAGTTCCGAATTCAAGAGAAAAATCTCAAATGAATGTTTGGATTTGCTTATAAGCGAAGGCGGCATTTTGGAGCGTTTGAGTGAACTTGTATATAGACTGCAAAAATTTGAAGGCAAATGCAGCGATGCCCCCAAACCCGATGTTGCGATAACTGCAGAAGAGAGCCTCAGAGTTTTGAGCCAAGAACTAAAAAAAGCGAGCAAGCCGGAGAATTACAGCCAAGCGCAAATAGAAAACGCAAATGCTAGAATTGCTCTAATACAAAAACTAAAACGCAAATACCACACAGATTTGAACGGCTTAATAGATTTGCGAGAAAAGAGAAAACAGGAATTGGAAAGTCTAGAAAATTCAGACTCCGATATAGCCGAAATGCAAAAAAACTCCGCTAAACTCAGGCTTGAATTTGAGAAAAATGCAGCTGAACTTTCAAAAAAGAGGATTTCCGGCGCAAAAAAACTAGATGCAGAGGTTGAAGAGATTTTGCACACCTTAGCCATGCCAACCGCCATATTCTCCACCCGCTTTACGCAGGTAGAAAATTTGAACGCCTCTGGTGCGGAACAGGGGGAATTTTGGCTTGCCCCAAACAAGGGTGAAGGTTCCAAGCCATTGAAGCAAGCCGCCAGCGGTGGCGAACTATCCCGCGTTTTGCTCTCCTTTAAATGCGCAATGGCAGAGAGAGACAAAATCCCCCTTTTGGTTTTTGACGAGGTGGATAGCGGAATAAGCGGCGAAACGGCGCATAAAGTGGGAGAATGTCTGCGGGAGCTTGGCAAATATCACCAAGTACTCACAATAACGCACCTGCATCAGGTTGCGGCACAGGCAAGCGGCCAATTTTGCGTAAAAAAGATAGAAACAAAGGAACGCACCTACACAACCGTAGAACCTCTGAGCGAAAAAGAGCGAATTTCCGAGATAGCTAGGATGCTCGGAGACGAAAATTCCCCTGCAGTTTTGGCTCATGCACGCGAATTAATGAAATAAATTCAAAAAAAATAAAAAAAATAAAAAAAATTCACTTTTTAGGATTTTTTTTCCGTTTTTTTACGTCTAATAAGTATGAACATAAGAGAATCCATTTCGTTTTTCTTTTTTGGTGACTCCTGCCTAGCTTGCGGGAACTCCCAAAAAATAGACCCCTGGCTTTGCCATAACTGCAAGGAAGAGCTAATCGCTTGCGGCGAGCACCCTATATGGCCTGGCAAAGAGGATGTGGTATGCCTTTTCCCCATGAATTCCCTAACCCGAAGCCTGATTTTGGCTATGAAATACAAGGGAATGCAAAAAATAGCCTCATATTTGGTGGCAAACTCCTCTGTTGGCCGCAAAGGGGAAGCTCTCCAAATTTTGGAGAGCTGGGGAAAAAACATGAGCTTTGTCCCTGTGCCTGTACACAATGCGCGAAAGCGAGAAAGAGGCTACAACCAGTGCGAACAGGCTGCCCTTGAACTTTCGCTCCACTGCGGAGGGAAATTGCAGACAAATGTTTTAAAAAGGCGAGTTTACAAACCTTCGCAAACATTGCTAGGCAGCGGTGCCCGCTCTTTGAACGTTGCGGGTGCATTTGAGGCAAAAAAAGCCCAAAATTTGAAAATTTCGCCGCAAATAGTTGTTGTTGACGATGTTTACACAACAGGTGCAACCACAACATCTTGCGCTAGGGCTTTAAAGAGAGCGGGTTTTGAGAATGTAAAGACTTGTACGCTGCTCTATGAACTTCCGGCAAGCGCAATGGCGGATATGGTCGCGGATAAAAAAGCGGGGTGGAGGACTGAGGAGGATTAACCCTCGCCGTTAAGCCAATCTTTGCTCTCGCGCAAAACCTCTCTTTCCCAAAGCCTAACGCTTTTTATAAAATCCGGATTTTTTGCAAGGTTCTCTATATCCTTGTCGGTTAGAGGCGGAGTTATCCAACTTTTCATTCCAAAGAAAACATCAAAGCCCAAATTTTCATCAGTTATAGGCACTGTTGAACCCGGAAACCCAAATTGCGACATATCGTGATTTGCCGGCACATCATAAACAGGCTTGCCCTTCTCTTTCACTCGCCACCCTGTCAACTTTCCATTTTTTAAAATTTTATGGAGATAAGTGTCAAGATGAAGACCGCCTTCCTCAATAATAGCAATGTAGTATGCTTCGGAATCTTTTTTAATCCTTTCCCATTCCTTGGCAATTTTCTTAAAGCTACCAGTCTCTAGATACAAAGGCTCACCAAGCTGCGACATATCGTAATTTGCGGGCAAGTCTTTAAGAAACTCATCCTCTCTCCTAAGCCGCCAGCCTGTCAATTTGCCCCCCTTCAAAATTTTATAGGCGGAAATAATATCATCTTTGTCTATTTCAACATCAACGCAATATATATCGGGATTATTTTTTACCTCTTCCCAAGCCTCAGCGAAGTTTTCCTGTACTGCTGCTTTTTTTGGTTGCGGTTTTTTAGGCATAGTGCGCTCCTTTGTTGGTGGTTTGGTGGTAAGTTAGAAAAAAATACTGCTAATGGGGTAAAGTTGGGATTGACTTTTGGGATGGGGGCTATTTTTGATAGTCACGCCTTTTACTCGTTTGCGGGCAAGGGCTTCTTTTGTTAGTTGGGAAACGAGAGTCCAATTTTTCTATTTTTGTGTGAATAGAGGAGACATTATGGCAAAAATTATTGTTCAAAAAAACGAAATATCAATAATTCAGATAAGTGATGAAGATTATATCTCTCTTACCGATATAG
>Ga0268262_10003741_pt1 | contig 16225 bp, 13 predicted proteins | sample TergutNc150P3_FD_190354 | JGI IMG/M metagenome (GOLD analysis project Ga0268262, IMG submission 190354) | Nasutitermes corniger P3 segment gut microbial community from laboratory colony in Florida, USA - Nc150 P3 (SPAdes) (version 2) | ecosystem: Host-associated > Arthropoda: Insects >... | reverse complement strand
ACGTGGAAACTCGAGTGCCAAAGGTCGCTTATAGAGAAACAATCACAAAGAAGGCGAGCGCCGAGTACACGCATAAAAAACAGAGCGGAGGCCACGGTCAGTACGGCAAGGTGTTACTCGAAATAGCTCCTCTGCCGCGCGGCGAAAAGTACCAGTTTGTTAACGCTATTTTCGGCGGCGCTATCCCGAAGAACTATATCCCCGGCGTAGAAAAAGGCGTTGTCGAGGGAATGGCGCACGGCACTATGGCAAGCTATCCTGTCGTGGACGTGGAAGTAAAAGTCGTGGACGGCAAGTACCACCCGGTAGACTCAAACGAGCTGTCGTTCAAACTTGCCGCGCGCAACGCATTCCGCGAAGCGATGAAGCAAGCTAACCCAACTCTGCTGGAACCTGTTATGAATTTGACGGTTTTTGTCGAGGAAAAATATCTTGGCGACGTAATGAGCGATCTTTCAGGCAAGCGCGGTAAAATCCTCGGGCAGGATTCGGCGGGCGGTATCGCTGAAATACACGCCGAGGTTCCGCAGGTGGAGCTTTTACGTTATTCGATAGACTTGCGCTCGATCACGTCGGGTACAGGCTCTTTCAGCGTCGCTTTCAGCCATTATTCGCCGATTTCAGGCCGCATAGCCGACGAAGTTATCAAAGCGCGCGAGTCGTTCAAGGTACAGGAAGCGGACGAATAGACAAATTCTCCATGTTTGTCACTGCATTTTTGGGTGTTTTTATAATTTATTGTTTTACCGTAAAATAACTTGAATAAAAGTCAAGTTTTTGGTATTATTTTTTTATCTTTTACTTTTTTACTCAATTTTAAAGACTTTTAATAGGGTGACATATATGGATATTTTCCATGAAATCGATGAAAAAATGAAAATTGTCAATAAAGTCCGTCCTTTTGAGGGAGCTACTCTAAAACAAATTAACAAATTTTTCAAGGTAAAAACAACTCATTCTTCCAATGCTATAGAAGGTAATCCTTATACCATGGAAGAAACAAAAACTGTAATTGAAAACGGAGTAAAAATAGAAAGATATTCTCAATATCAATATGATGAAATAGAAGGGCACGGCCGCTCTTACGATTATATGTTCTCTCTAATTAATAAAAAAGGATTAACAGAAAAAGATATTCTACAATGCCACTTGTTATTTAGTATGGATAATAAAAAATTTACTAATCCCGGAAAATACAGAAAACTTGATATCGTAATTAAAGAAAGTAAAAAAGTACTGCCTAAATTCGAAGAAGTCCCGAATAAAATGCTTGAATATATAACATGGATAAATAAAGATCGCGGGAAGTACCATCCTGTAATGTTTGCATCGGAAGCGAACAGAAAATTCGGGAATATTCACCCTTTCACGGAAGGGAACGGAAGGATTTCCCGTCTTATAATGAATACCTGCCTTTATCAGGAAAAATATTTTCCTGTCGCCATTCCTGTCTTAAAACGCAAAGAATATTTTGATCTTATAGAAGAAAATGACGGAAATAATCTCGGCGTTTACATTGCGGAGATTGAGCTTCAGACGATAAAGGATGTTATGCGATTTTTACATATTCATTAGAAAATACTTAAAAAGAAATTCTTAATTGAGTTATTCATCGTCGTGTAACGGCTCTACATGAATTGTCGCCGACATTTTAAATTTTTCCAGAATTCTGTCTTCAATCGCCGAGGCGACAATGTGTCCGGTTCCTATCGAGATTTCTTTGTTTAAGCGGATATGAAAAGTTATTTCTTTGTGTGAAATATAGTTGTGAATATGAAAATGATGTATGTTCAAATCGTCTTTGTAGATGTCTTTAACTTCATTTGTTATATCTTCGATTAATTTTTGGTTCGGCTCTTCTCCAAGTATTTTTGTTACCGCTTCTTTTAGTATTTCAAAGGAGGCGTATAACAGCATTATAGCGATAATAAACCCGAGCAGGCTGTCTATCCACCAGAATTTATGCGCGAATAATATGCCGACCAATACGACGACGGAAGAAAGAGCGTCGGATCTGTGATGCCAGCCGTCGGCTTTTACGCTGGTATTGCCGGTTTTTCGCCCAATGTAAAAAGCATATTGCGCCAATAGCTCTTTTATAACAATTGAAACCGCCGTTACTATTATCGCTATTTTCCCGAACTCTACGGTTTGATTTTTACTTAAGAATTCCCGAATGGATTCTTCAAGGAACATAAACGCTATCATTCCCAGAATAAAAGCGATAAACAGCGAGGCTATTTGTTCCCAACGACCGTGCCCAAACGGGTGTTCCTTGTCCGCTTTTTTAGACGCGAGTTTCGCGGCAATAATGACAACAAACGAGCTTAAAGAGTCGGAAAGCGTATGCCACGCGTCTGCAGCGAGAGCGATTGAGCCTGTTATCACGCTTGCCCATAATTTAAGGGCAAACAGGGCGGTATTAATAATTACCGATACGGTTCCTTCTATGTATCCGCCTTTTTTTTTATCCATTTTTCTCCTAACGCTTGTCTATTTCCGTGTATAGGCGGCGCATTTGAATACATTTGTAGGCGGGGCGGATTATTCTTCCGCCGGCGATAATTTCTTCCAACCGGTGAGCGCACCAGCCGGCAGCGCGGCTTACGGCGAAAATCGGGGTGTTAAGCTCCGGCGGGATTCCGAGCATTTTATAGACAAAGCCGGAATAAAAATCGACGTTGGTGCAAATATCCTTGTCCGAGCCTTTAACCTGCTTAAACACAGACGGAGTAAGTTTTTCTATAAGGCGGTAAAGGTTAAACTCTTTTATTAAGCCTTTTTCCTCGGCAAGAGACTCGGCCTTGTCGCGTAACAGGGAAGCTCTAGGATCGGTTATGGTATAAACGGCGTGACCCTGCCCGTAGATTAAGCCTGTTCCGTCGTAAGCTTTTCCTTTTAATATTTTTTCCATATATTCGGCGACTTCATGCTCGCTTTCCCAGTTTTTCACGTTCTTCTTGATATCGTCCATCATTTCAATAACTTTCGCGTTCGCGCCGCCGTGCTTAAAACCTTTAAGAGAGCCGATTCCCGCGGCGATTGTCGAGTAAGTATCGGTATCGGAAGAAGAAATAACATGAACGGTAAATGTTGAGTTGTTACCGCCGCCGTGTTCAGCGTGAAGCACCAAAGCTAAATCCAGAAGCTGCGCCTCGTATTGCGTGTATTTTTGATCCGGCCTGATAAGCGAAAGCAATGTTTCGGCGATAGAACAGGAAGGATCAACCTGATGGATCACAAGACTTTCTTTGTGAAAATAATGTTTCATCGCCATATATGAATACGCTACAATGGTCGGGAAACGCGCGATAAGCTCTAGGCACTGGCGTAAAACATTTTCAGGCGACTGGTTTTCCGGATCTTTGTCATAAGTGTAAAGCGCGAGTATGGAAGAGGCAAGCTTATTCATAATGTTACGCGACGGGGTTTTTAATATCACGTCTTCCGCGAAATTTTTTGGAAGCGTCCTGAACTCGCTGGTAAGAGCGTGAAAATTATCAAGCTGTTCTTTTGTCGGCAGTTTCCCGAATAAAAGAAGGTATACGGTTTCCTCAAAACAAAAACGCCCCTCATTCGCGGCGGCGCGAACTATGTCTTCGACATCAATCCCTCTGTAATAAAGTTTACCGGGAACCGCGATTTTATCGCCTTCATCAATAATGTAACCGTGTACGTCGCCTACGCGGGTAAGACCGACAAGAACGCCCGTTCCGTCGGCGTTTCGCAAGCCGCGCTTTACGTTGAATTTTGTGTACAATTCGCCCGCGATATAATCGTTTCCCGTTATTTCCGCCAAGTGTTCATTTAATCCTGAAATTTCCATTTTCTTTTCCCCTTATTTAGGCTTATCTTCATCCCGAATCTGCACTCGGCGGATTTTTCCGCTTATGGTCTTAGGAAGCTCGTCAACAAATTCTATTAATCGCGGATACTTGTAAGGCGCGGTTGTTTTCTTCACATGATTTTGCAGCTCTACTTTAAGCTCTTCGGAAGCTGTAAATCCTTTCGCGAGTATCACAGTCGCTTTCACAATCGCCCCTCTGTCCGCGTCGGGAACGCCGGTTATAGCGCACTCAAGAACCGCCGGATGTTCCAGAAGGGCGCTTTCAACCTCGAACGGGCCGATGCGGTAACCGGAGCTTTTGATCACGTCGTCGTTGCGCCCAACAAACCAGAAATAGCCGTCTTCGTCTTTCCACGCTACATCGCCGGTATAGTAAATATTATCGCGCCACACACTCGCGGTAAGAGTATCGTCGCGGTAATAGCCGTTGAACATTCCCCACGGTCTGCGTTTATCGGTGCGGACAATAATTTCTCCCTCTTCGCCCATGCCGCAGGAAGCGCCGTCTTCCAGCACAAGATCAATGTCGTAACCGGGAGCGGGTTTTCCCATGGAGCCGGGTTTCGGTTTTAACCACGGGTATGTGCATAGCGTTACTGTTAGCTCCGTTTGCCCGTAACACTCGCGCAGTTTAATTCCCGTACCTTCCAAAAACTGTTCGAAAATTTCCGGGTTAAGCGGCTCGCCGGCGACAGTGCAGGTTTTTAGCGAGGAAAAATCGTACTTCTTTAAATCTTCCTTTATAAAGAAGCGATAAATTGTGGGAGGGGCGCAAAAACTTGTAAGGCGGTATTTGCAGATAACTTTCAGCATTTCAGCCGGCACAAAACGATCGTAATCATAAACAAAAATTCCCGCCCCGCAAAGCCACTGACCGTATATGCAGCCCCACGCGGCTTTTGCCCATCCTGTGTCGGCAACCGTCAGGTGCAATCCTTCGGGGATAACCTGATGCCAGTATTTAGCGGTGGCGATATGCCCCAACGGATAGGTAAAATCATGCTGAACCATTTTCGGCATTCCCGTTGTGCCTGAGGTAAAGTAAAGCAGCATAATGTCGCTGTTGGAATTTGTTTTTTCCAGCCTTTTAAATTCGCAGGAAGCGGAGTTAAAAAGAACGCTAAAGTCCGTCCACGACAGCATGTGATCTGTAATTGAAAATTTACTTTTCGATTCATGATCAATTCCAAATACCCCTGCGGGTCCGTCTGTAACACTGCCCGAAAACGGGTCTTCCGCCGGATGCGCTATATTTCTCCTTTCCGCAAGACGAGCGGCGGCAATCTCCGCAGGGTTTGTATTCTTTGGCGTATGCACAGAGCGGATAAAAGCTTTGTAACGCAGAGTCGCAAGACCGTCGAATTCGGAACTGCGTTCCATTATCGCTTCCGCTTCGTCTATACGGCACATAAGATCAATATCATCTACGCAGATTATTCCCTTTATGTCGGCGGCATTGCACCTGTAAACAATATCTTTGGTGGTAAGCAGATGCGTCGCGGGAATTGCGATTGCCCCAAGTTTATGCAAAGCAAGGATAACGGGCCAATATTCCCACCTGCGCTTGAGTATCAACATTACAGGATCGCCTTTGCCTACTCCGGCTTCGCGCAGAACATTGGCGGCCTTGTTGGAGTAATCTTTCATCTCTTTAAATGTAAAAGCCGCCTCTGCGCCTTTTTCGTCGCTCCATTGAAGCGCGCGCTCGCCGCCTTTTTCCTGCGCAAGCACGTCTACTACGTCGTAGGCAAAATTGAAATCTTCCGGGTATGTTATCGTGAAATTTTTATAAAAATCTTCGTATGAGTCAAATTCGGTTTTCGGCAAATATTTGTCAATCAAAGCCATTTACAATCTCCTGTATATTAAAATACAATCGCCAAAAAACGCGCGGCTTTTCCGTCCAACGCCTTCATTCCGTGAGGCTCGTTGGAGTCGTAATAAACACAATCGCCGGGGCCAAGTTCAATGTCATGGCCGCTTATCGAAATGAGCAGTTTCCCTTCCAAAACATAGTTAAATTCCTGGCCCGGATGCGTGTTAAGGCTGATAGGTTTGTTCTCCGTCTCGGCAGATGCCTCCACCAAAAACGGTTCCGCTTTCTTTCGGTGAAAATAAAAAGCCAAGTTCCAATAACCGTACATGGGGCGGCGGCTTACTTCGGGCGCTTGCCCCGCACGCGTAACACAAAACGTTTTAAGTTTAGAAGCGGCCCCGCTTATAAGTTCGGAAAGATCAACCTTAAAACGCGCGGCAATTTCAACAAGAGCGCCGACGGGAAAATCTTTTTGCGCGGATTCCCACGCCTGATATTCCGATATATCAAAGCCCAATTCTTTAGCGAGAGATTCAACTGAAATTTCCTCGATCTCGCGGAGCACCTTTACGCGGGAGGCGATTTCTTTTATGTTTTCTTTCATTTTCCACCTCTTGTTTCTATAGTTCCGTCAGACCGGGCAATATAAACTAACGGGATATTTCCCGTAAAAAACCCGTTTTCCACGACGCCGGGTATGCTGTTAATTTCGGCTTCCATCAATACAGGATCAACCGGGGAGCTGAAACGAATGTCAAGAATTAAATTCCCGTGTTCGGTAATGACGGGCCCCGCTTTACGCAGCGCTTCTCTAAGTATAACATTTGCGCCTAGTTCTTCAAAGACCCTTGCAGACTGAACCCTGGCGGAAGGAACAACTTCCACGGGAACCGGGAAACCCGTTCCCAGATTTTGCGCAAGTTTTGACTCGTCTACAATAACGGCGAATAACGCGGATGAATATGCTGCTATCTTCTCGATTAACAAAGCTCCGCCGCCGCCCTTAATCACGCGGTTTTGCGGATCAACTTCATCGGCCCCGTCTATGGTAAGATCCAGCCCTTTCGCAAGTTCCTTTGAATTCAATGAGAACACGGGTATCCCGAGTTTTTCACATTCTATCTCGGTTTGAAAACTGGTGGCAAATGCGCTGATGTCCCGTAACGCTCCGTTAGCTAAAAGTTCGCCGACCCTGCGAACCGCGTGAATGGCGGTAGATCCTGTACCCAGACCCAGTTTCATTCCGCTTTTTACAAGCGCGTCTACTGCGGCTTTTCCTGCGGCTTCTTTCATTATTCTGTTCGAATCTTGTTCCATGAGCTTGCTCCCACAATTTTAATAACCCGCGACAAAAGCTGCGGAGAAATTTCTCTCCCCATAATTTGTTTATATTGATGGCACACCTGATATGTTACCATATCGTAACCGTTGATGGTCTTGCATCCGGCCGCAGCGGCGCGTGTTAAAAACGGCGTCTGCGGCGGATAGTAAATCAAATCCATCACAACTTCTTTTCCGGTAAAAGTATAAAGTTCCAGAGGATCGGCGGATTCGTAACCTCCCATTCCGACCGAGGTGGCCTGAATAATAACGTCGGAGTATTTTTCAATTAATTCAACGCCGTGTTCGTCCAATCCTCCCCAACGGAAATTGTAAAGCGACGCTATATCTTTTGCCTTGTGAATGGTACGGTTTAAAATAAGCGCTTTGCCGCCCATACGGAAAATCTCGGCCGCTACGGAACGCGCTACGCCGCCGGCGCCAATAACGGTGATCTTTTTCCATTTAAGATTTTTCTTGCCAAGAAAATTCAAGATCGAAGCCGAAAAACTGGTACTGTCGGTGTTATCTCCAAACCAGCCGTCGGGAGAACGAGACATAAAATTGCACGCTCCTATTGAATGTACTACGGCAGAACGTCTTGTAAGCATAGGTAAAACCGCTTCCTTGTAAGGGACTGTAACCGAAAGACCTTGAACTCCCAATTCTTCTGCAAGTTCAATAACATCGTTAACCGAGTCTGCCGGAAACGGAACATATACCGCGTCCGTATTTTCAATACCGAAAGCTATGTTAAAAACCCATGTGCTGATACTGGCTTTTAAAGGATAGCCGGTAATTCCGTAAAGTTTTGTCTTTTTGGTGATATTGCGAAAACGGTACAATTCGTTTAACTCTTTAATATCCAACTGCCACGCGGCTCCCGGAGTCTCAGTTTCAGATAACGCGCTGGAATAAGTCATAAAAGAGCCGAATTTTTCGCAAAGGATCCGCGAGTAAAAACCGTAATGCCCCATGCAAAGAACAATTTTATCGTGAACTTCGCTTTCTTTGGCGGCGCGGTAAACCTTAAGAACATCGCTTGTTGAATTGGCTTTCAGCGCCATTTTGACAATCTCGTCTCCCGTGCGTTTCATGGAAATTATTTTTGCGGGAATATTGTCAATAATCCCTTCCGTATTATGATATGAGCGGATAATTTTTGTTCCGAATGTTCTTGCCGCCTCTTCCAGACTTTGTACGTCCATATCTTCTTCAATATCAACATAGGCAAAATTCTTTCTTCTGTCCGCTTCCGCAAAGGCAAGACCGCGCGCCATCAATCTTATTCTCGCGCCCTCGCCGCCGGAGAAAAAACCTCCGTCCGAGTCCCGCCTGATTGTCAGGATAACCGGTAAGCCGGCAAGCTCGGGGAAACGGCGTATGTTCAGGCGATCATCTGGATTAAGACAGTCTACGCGCAATTCCGCAATGTCCGTAAATTTGCGGTATTTGGCTAGAATCTCCATGTTTTTTTGGATGGTTTTTGCGGTCAGACACAAGCAAATTTTTGCCAAAACTGTCCCCCTTTTTATCGTCCGCCTTATATTTTATCATAACCGTTTGAAGGCGTTGTGGACAGAGGGCTTAATGTCCAGGTTTTACCGCTGCAGTGCAGTATTCCGCCGGAAGAAAGCCAGACATTAAACCCAGGACGAACAGGAAAAGACGGAATTTCACCTTCTTTAAAGAACATCGGTTCGCTAAACGGGGAAGTACCGTACCAAGGCCCCTTATTTACAGGAATAGCAGTAGATTCTGCGGCTTCGGGAACAAGGCGGCGGCGGTCAAAGCCTGCGTTGATTGTTTTTTGCGCTACGCTTCGCCAATCGACAAGCCAAGGGTCTTTACGAACCGCTTCGTTTATCGTTTCATCGAAAAAAAGCGCTCTGAACCGCGGCCAATCAAAATTTGCGGGTATTTTTACAGAGTTTTGTCCGCCGCCTGCGAGGGCAAGTTCCCAATAAAAAACGGTATCAACTCCCGCCTTCCAGTTTAAGTTAAGCCGTTCGCCTTCCGCATCGAAGGGAAACAACGCTCCTGCGGGCTTGAAAATCCCCGCAGGCAGATTACGATCGGGCCAATAAGGCCACGCAGTAACGGGATTTGCCCATGTAACGGGAATCTCGATTTTCATGCCGTTACGGGGGAAAATATCCGCTATCCGTTTTTTTCCGCCTTTGTCCATCCATTCCAGCCGCCAATGAGGTTCGCCAAGTGCGGATACCCAAGCCTCGGGCGCGGGAGGCGGAACAACAGTGTATTCAGAAGGGGATATTTCCCTGTAACAGGCTAAAAACAAGGACAAGATCGGCGCCCAAAAAAGAAAAACAACTAACTTCATACAATATATACGGCGCGGACTTGCGTTTTTGCTTTACTTTGGAAAGATAAAATTGAAGAATTCGCCGAAAAACAAGCTTAACAAAGGTTGATTTTCGGAGCATTTCTTGAATTTTCCATATATTTATATAATAATTAGAGTATGGCAGATATTACTCAAGTGCAAACGACTAACTATATTGATACTATGCAACAAGTCCTAGTTACCAGAAAGGATTGGCTGGAAAGGGAGGAGATGCAGAGACTCAAAGATGAACTCAGAAATTTTCACTCTTCATACGCTTCTTTATACAATATATATTTAAAGAAAAAACTGATAGACGAAGACCCCTATAAACAGGAAACAAAAATCACCGAACTGGAAGTGCCTGATTCAACGCCGTTTAACGAAGCAAAAAGAGTAGAACAACTGTCGATAAGACTGTCAAACTACGACAACCAGCTTGACTACATGACCAATTTTTACCAATTAGGCATAGATTTCCTCAACCTTGACCGGATTAAACGAATTGTCGGGCTTGTTCGTTATATTGATTGGGTGGCTTTATCGCCGGACAGCCAGAGCCTTATGACAAAAGCGGTCGCGGAACTATCGATAAGCTCAAAAGCAGGCGTTGATCAAATAACATTAAGCATAATCGGCGAAAGCCTTTCAAGGTTGTCCAAAACAACAGCGTCTTCCATGGCCATATTGAAGAATCTGAGCATTTATTACAGGGAAAGCTATAAACTTGAAGTACGCCAAAAAATAACAAAAGATATGTCCGCAGGCGAAGCCACTCCTGAAAATATAAAGAAAAAAATGCCTTCGGCAATGCCGGGATCGCCGTTTTACAAGGAATTAATTGATGAATTAATCAAGGAAGATTACTCCAAAAACGGTCCGGACATGAGAGATATGGTTCTTAATACCTTAAAAGTCCCAACCCAAAAGCAAAAAGCCGTAAAAGCTCCGGTAAATTTCAAAAGCATCCTTTTGGACGGGATTCAGGTAATAGGCGGCGCTTCAGCCTCGCTCACCGAAATACTGACTAAACTTGATGAAAACCAAACCATAATGGAAAGCTATAAAAAAAGCTTTATGCAGATGATCAAGGAGCTTATCAGGCAAATAACTAACGCCGAACCTGAAGAAGTTATCTATATGGTAGAATATTTGGATCAAACCAAGGATATGCCGGTAAAAGAAAAGATAAATTATCACCAATTAAGGGATGAATTGGAGAAAAAGACAAGATTCTTGGCAAGTTTAATGAAAGGACCCGCTTATCAGAAGCTGTCACAGATGACGGAAGAGCAGATTATTGGCTATTTGGAAAGAAATATCACCGAAATGCAGAATTATCACAAAATTCTGGGCGCTCTTGACGATTATTTCAAAGCAAAAGTGTCGCCGGAAAACAGAGATAAGATAAAAGGGATAAAACCTGAGTTATCGGCGTTGAAAAACTCTTATGTAAAAGCAAACCAGCTTCGCTACGATTACAGCGCCCAAAAAGAGGAAGAAGAACAGTTAAAACGCCTTGGAGTTAACCTCTCTGATACCGAATCCCCCGTAAAGCATGAGGATTCTCCCGCTCCGGCCGCCGCAGACCGCCCCGCCGCCGCCGCGCCTGCTCATTCGGCCGCACCTAAAACCGCTACACGCGCCAAATAACGGTTTTTTCGCTGTTTTGTCTTCCTTAATATCAAAAAATTACCGATAATAGAAGATAAGCAGGAACAAATGTTGTCTACATACAAGAAACCGGCTCTGGTTCTTATAATCTCTGTTTTACTCTTTGCGGGGATGATCTATTTATTGGATTTTGAACCGCTGGATTTTATACGGACGCATTTTTACAATCCTTCCTTTGTAAATTCTATAGTTAAAGAAAACGAGAAAGCCGCGGAAATAATCCAAAGCCGCATTTTGGAGCTTCAAAATAAATTCGCGGACACCTTGAATGAACCTGCGGTAAAAAGCAGTTTCCTCTACAACCAAACCGCCGCCGATATTTACGAACGATCAAAGGTATTCGGGATACTGGTGGAATCCGTCAGCGGACTTCAATCGGTTCAATTTGTAGACAATAACGGAGTAAGAATTCACTACTCCACTTCCAACCGCGATATAATCAGCCTAAGCAACAATTCTGCAACCTACCGTAATTATACCGACGACAGCAGATCTTTGCCTTATGACAATGTCAGCGTAAAAGCGAATGAAAAATCAAAATATACAATGGATGATTCTCATGATCGAATAATTTTTTCGTTTCCTTTTTTTGACTCCATGGATGTTTACAGAGGGACGGCTCTTTTTACTCTTTCTGTAAGAGCGTTAGCCGAAAGGCTTATCACCGAAGGATGCCTTAAACCGACCGACGATATTTCGGTTATAAGATCTCCGCGCGGAATTGTTTTCGGAAGCCCCAATACTTCAAAAACCGTTATTTTGGAAAAAATATCTTCCGTCTGGAACTCGGGTTTACAGGAATATGTCACGCTTGACGCGGAAGATTCCGGAGTTAAATACGCTTTAATTTCGATAAAAACAGGCAACGATCTTTATTTCGGACGCTTAATAAATGATTCGATTTTTACAATTCCGGAATCAATGAAATTTATTTTTCAAATTTCTATGTTCCTTACATTATTCCTTACTCTATATTTTTTTCTCAATTTCAAACCGCACCCAATAACACTGGTACAAAACCGCATAAAAACTCTCAGAACCAGTCTTTTTGAACAGTTATATATAAAAAAAACGGGACAGGACAGGGCAAAATGGATTCTTGAACTAGAACAGCGCAGAGACGAAATCCGTTTTGAATTAAAAAGCAGGATCAGAATCAAGCGCAGTCTGGAAAGCAAAATAGACGGCATAATCGACAATGCTTGGGACGAGTTGTTGGCTGTCATGAAATCAGGCTACGATTTGGCTTCGCTGGAAGAAATAGTTAAAAACCGCTCGGTAAAAGTTGAAACGTCTTCGGTTGAAACAACTGTAAACAAAGAAAGCGGCGATTTGAATGCAATTGAAGAGATAGAAGAAGTCGAAGAAGCGGAACCGGTACAGGATGATATTGAAGAAATAGAAGAAGTTGAAGAAGCGGAAGAAACTGAAGAAACTGAAGAAGCGGAAACCGCCGAAGACATTGAAGATATAGGTAACATAGAAGACATAGAAGACGCAGAGGATTTAGAGGATGTAGAAACTGCCGAAGAAGTTGAAGATATTGATGATATTGAAGAATTTGAAGAAGTCGAAGAAATAAAAGAAGTAAAAACTTACAGAGAAATTCAACTTTCAAACGGCCTGTTAAAAGCGGCAAACGAAATCCTTGAGAAAATAAAGAAAACCGATTCTATTACGCCCGCTCATACAAATAAAGGACTTCTTAAGAGCGCAGCCGAATATAATAATACTATAGCAAAAACCGCATCCGAACCTGAGCATGGAAACGGATTGCTTAATCTTGCGGCAGGGTTCTTAAATTCGATAGATAACAAAAAAGAATTAAAAGATGAAGAAACAGAAGTATTAGAGCTTGAAGAAGCGGACAATGCGGAAGATATCGAAGAAATTGAAGCAATTGAAGTTGCGGAAGCCGAAGATGAAGAAGATGAAGAAGAAAAACCGCCCGTAAAAGGACTTCTTGCTTTGGCGACAGCTTATTACAAACCGGGACAAGCGGCTCTTGCTTCGGAGAATTTATCGGTCAGGGAAGTTGTTTCAGATACTTCAGAAGTTGAAGAAGGAGGAGAAGAACAGGGATTATCGCTTGAAATGGACGTATTCTCTCCGTTCTCGTCAATGTTTTCTTCTCTTGAAAATGAAAAAACGAACACGCTTACCGAAGAAGCGGCGCATCCTCAGGATGAGACTACTTCATCAACGAACGCGGATTAACAGTAACTCCGTTTTTATAAACCATAAAATGCAAATGCGGCCCCGTACTAAGCCCCGTGCTTCCTACATCGCCAATCCGTTCTCCGGTTCCGACATACGCGCCGTTTTTTGTTCTGATAACGCTTAAATGCCCGTATAACGTGCGATAGCCTGAATGGTGGTTAACAACAACATAATTTCCGAAAACAGGATCATAACCGGTTATGCTTACGCGCCCCGCCATCGCCGCTCTGACCGGAGTTCCGGTACTCCCCCTAATATCAAGACCTGTGTGAAACTGTTTAAGGTTACTGTTGTTAAAAGGATCTCTTCTGTAACCGTAAGGAGAGGTTATGGCGCCGTTAACGGGCCATATAAACAAGTCGCCGTTAATTTCCTGAAGGCTCACCCAGTCGAGCGCCGCCCCCGGTATAAAAAGATCTGTTCCCGCCCTTATTTTGTCGGAAAAAAGCTCGTTCGCGGTAATTATATCTTCCGGTTCCGCCTTGTATTTTTCGGCGATGGAGCCAAGGGTGTCTCCGCTTCTTACAGAGTGTAAAATGCCGTCCTGGTTGGGAATTTTCAAAACCTTACCGATTTGCAGAAGGCGGGTGTTTGTTATCTTGTTCACCGAAATAATCGTGCCCTGATTAAGCCCCATATTTACCGCAAGGGTGCTGATATTCTCGCCTTGCGTAACCGTATATGTATCGTAAAATAAAACGCGGGTTTTTGATAATGACTCAGGCTCAAGAGCGGCGGCCTCGGAAGGAACTGCCTCAAAAGAAGCGTCGCTTAATAAAGCGTCGCTTAATAAAGCGTCGCTTAATGAAGCGTCGCTTATAGAAGCGAGCGTTATTGAAACGTCTTCTCCATTGAAACTGCCGCCGCCAATACCGTTTTCACTGTCTTGAATTTCCCGTTGTTTCAAAGAAAAACCGGGAGAAAACAGGAATAACAGGTATAAAACAACCGCAAGCCTGAAGATTATTCTGCCATTATCAATAGAAAGCGACATATATATATTATATTAAATTTTGAAAGATTTTGCAATATTCAGTCGTCATCGTCGCCGCTTTCAAGTTTTTTAATTAAATCCCTGATTTCCGCCGCCTGCTCGTACTCTTCCTCGGCGACCGCTTGTTCCAATTGATCCAAAAGGGATTTGTTTCTGTCATCCGGAGCTTTCTCGACGGGGTCAAGAAAGAAATCCAGAGGAATAGCCGTTTTCTCAATAACGGACGAATAGATAAAAAAAGGGCATTTTTTTCTGACCGCGATGGCAAGAGCGTCCGAAGGACGGCTGTCCAGAACAAGCGGGGTTTCATTCGAGTATTCACCGCCCGTGATTATCATGCGGGCGTGAAAGGTATCGTCTTTTAATTCGTAAATCTCGACTCTTTTTACGGTAAGATTAACATGGTTTAACATATTTAAAAATAAATCGTGGGTCATCGGACGCGGAAGATCCTTTCCTTCAAGGGCAAGCAAAATGGACTGCATTTCTAATGTACCGATAAAAATAGGAACAGCGGCGTCAATGCCGCGCGGTTTTAACAATACGGCGTTACCGTGCCTGACCTTTACGATAGACCAGATATCGCTAACCAGCATCTCCCGCACTTTTCCGCCTCAACTGACCGCTTCTATAAGACCGTTAAGAAGAAGACGGCTTCTTGTATTCTCGGAAAATTTGTCAACTTCTATTGAAGAAAACGTATCATGCACTTCATGCAGCATGGAATGGGCTCTTTCCTCGGATTCGCTTAAAACCCCGGCGGCGTGCAATGTATTGATTAACTCTTCCACTTCGGGCACGGCGGTACCGTTTATTTTCGCGGCGTGGAAACAATAGAAAACCATTTCTCGTTTTTCAGGATACCTTGTAAGGTACAACAGCACGGGCAGACTCTTCTTTCCCTCGACCACATCGTCGCCGCGCAGTTTCCCGGGAACTCCGGTCGTAAGGTTTTTAACGTCATCCAGTATCTGAAAAGCGATTCCCAGACTTTCCGCCGCGTCGCCGAACCTCGCGGCTACTTTGGCGTCCGCACCGGCGGTGTACGCTCCGGCTTCGGCGGCAAGCCGCGAGAGACTTCCTGTCTTAAGGCCGCACATAACAAAATATTCTTCTATTGTCGGGACAAACGTAACTTTCCTGTGCCAACTTATGTCCATTGCCTGCCCCAGATGAAGCCCGCGCATATATTCCGCCCAAAGCTTGTAGATTAGTTCTTTGTTTTTGCCTTTGTATGACTCAATGCAGGAGAGCGCTAAAAAGTAAAGAAACGAACCTGAGTTTATAGCGGTGTCTATGCCGTATATTTTATGAACCGCGGGCTTTCCCCTTCTCTCCTCAGAGTCGTCCTCGATATCGTCATGAATCAATGTGGCGTTATGTGAAAATTCAACAATTGGGACAAGAGGAAGAACGGCGTCTCCTCCTCCAAGGCATTCGCACACAAGCGTCATCAAGAGAGGCCTCCAGCGTTTACCGCCCCGCGAAAGCATATCCTTTACCGGCGCGATAAGAACGCGCAAAGACTCGTCGTCGATTTTCTTTACATCTTCCGGAAACATTTTCTGCGCCCAGTCAGATCCGGCGGAGGTAGCCTGAAAAGCGGGTATCCCGGCGTCATGAAAACCGGGCAGCCATTTCTCAAGCTCCGCTTCAATTTTTTGTATTTGTATACTATACTCGTTATCCATATTCTTATTATACAGGGGAAAAATGACAGATTACAAGAAGATTGATTACTGGCAGCAAAAAGCGAGAAAAGAAGGCTACCCTGCCAGATCTGTCTATAAATTAATAGAAATTAACGAGAAATTCGCTCTTTTTAAGCCTACAGGCAAAACAAGCTGCGAAAAGACGCGAATTCTTGACCTTGGAGCCGCCCCGGGAAGCTGGAGCCTGTATGTTTTACGAAAAATAGGCGCTCGCTGTTTCCTTGCCGCCGCCGATCTTTCCCCCCTTTCACGCGAATTTGACAAGGGACTTTTCGACGGCGGCAATTTCTTCTTT
>Ga0268262_10003740_pt1 | contig 16227 bp, 13 predicted proteins | sample TergutNc150P3_FD_190354 | JGI IMG/M metagenome (GOLD analysis project Ga0268262, IMG submission 190354) | Nasutitermes corniger P3 segment gut microbial community from laboratory colony in Florida, USA - Nc150 P3 (SPAdes) (version 2) | ecosystem: Host-associated > Arthropoda: Insects >... | reverse complement strand
GGTATCAAAATAAGCAAGGAGCCTAAAATGCTAAGATCTCTTAATTCCGGTGTAACCGGACTGATGAACCACCAAGTTCGCATGGATGTTATCGGTAATAACATCTCCAACGTTAATACCGTTGGCTACAAAGGCCGCAGAGTGACCTTTGAGGAAAGTTTTAACCAACTAGTTAAAGGAGCGAGCCGCACCGAAAGCAAGGCAGGGGGAACGAACCCCATGCAGATTGGCTTGGGAGTGAGCGTTGGCTCCGTGGATGTTATGACCGGGCAGGGCAACCTGCAAAATACGGGCAGGATTTTTGACCTTGCCATTGAAGGAAACGCCTTCTTTGGGGTGAGCGATGGCAGCGGGACATTTTATACAAGAAATGGAGCCTTCCAATTAGATTCGGAAGGCTATATTATTTTGCCTACGAACGGCATGGTGCTTCAGGGCAAAATGGCAGATGCTATGGGGAACTTCCCTCCGGGAACCTCTATTGGCAATGTGCAAATCCCAATGAGCCAGCAGGCTCCGGCAAAGGAGACTTCTGAGGTTAATATAGGCAGAAACTTGAATTCTAACTCAGATGCAAAAGGCTCTGTTACATATAGCCAGAGAATGTTGCATCCGGCAGACGAAAAAAGAGCCGCAAAAACTAATAGCGAAAATGACCCAGGCAGAGATACAACTAACCTTAATGCTTTATACAATAGCAGGGGTCAGTCTTTGGCTATAAAGGAAAATGATACCTTAACCATTTCCTGGTTTGACAAGGCTTCTGTGTTACCCGGAACACCAGCTACTGGAGAACTTGTAGTTAAAGTAAGCGAACATCCCGGACCCTTTGACCCCATTACCGGGCAACCAACCACCGTTTGGACCATAAATGATTTTGCAGCGGCTATTGAATATGCCCTGAACCACGATAGAAATGGGAACGAAATTACGTTTGAAAATCCTTCAGCTCTACCCACCCCAATTGGCGCAGGTACTCCAATACACCACACCGTTGAAATGGATCCAGATGGCTCTGGTGCCTTTAAGATAATATATGATCCTAGATTGGTCGCAGCAGGCGCAATCGCCGATAAAGACCAAATTTTCGGTTTGCAAGTAACGTCCAGCAATCCACTTAGCAAGTCTTTTGTTCAACAGGCTTTTCACTTTGGCTCTCATATAGGTCCGGAAATTGGAAATTATCCAACTAATATGGGTGGGTTATCAGATGCACTTTTGCGCCCGGCAGAACAGTTTGACTACATGTATATGCTAAGAGATGACAAAGGAAACAAATTGCATCCCGGTCTTGATGCAGGCGACCCCATTGATGTTTTTGGCGCTATTGGCAAAACTTCCATTGAAAACGGAAAATCAAATCCCATCAATTTTTACCCAGCAACCGCTACTGATTATAATACTATTTACGATGTACCTCAAAAGGTTAACATCACTGATAAGGTTACGCTTACAGAGATAGAAGAATACAATAGATGGCAGGAAGAAGTTAACAAGTGGGCTGCGAGAAATTCTGTTACTGGAGATTTTCAGACTAAACAATATCAATATTTAGTTAGTTTCACATCACCAGCAACCCCACCAACGCCTCCTTATATTGGTAATATAATTCTTGGTTCTGCTACAATGCCACCCACAGTTCAGGGTGCTAATCATGCCGTTTATTATCTGAATACTGATGGAAGCATTAAGGAAATCAGATTAAACAGCGGTACCTCCGCCCCTGGAGGCTATCCGCCAATCGGTTTTCCTTCTGCTGGTTTAGAAAAAGTAACCCTTTTGGATGACTTGCTCGCCAAAATAAGAAATGATTATAAGTTGCCCAAGGAATATATTGAGCGAGATGGCAGTCATCTTCTAAGCGTTGGCATGAATCCGGTTGGAACAGATGATGGAATACCTCCTGGCTCCATTGTTATCCGTGGCTCAAAAGGTTTGGATTTTGCTGTAAATCAATTTGCAGTTCGCGCAGTGAATTCAAATTCAGACAATTCAGCTCCAACATTATTCAATGGCGCTATGGGCTTTACCCAAAAGAGAGCAGCCGAAAACGTTGGCACTGTTGATATAACCGAAAGCGTTTATGATGAATCCGGTGCAGAGCACATTATGACAATCACCTTTGTGCACACAGGCAGAGCAGGCGAGTGGGAATGGAAAGCTACTTTTGCCGGCAAAGAAGACGTTACTCCGGGTAGCGGTTCGGGCAAGATACTCTTTGGCTTGGATGGAACTGTTAGCGCTTGGACTTACGACAACGGCGGTTCTCAGTTGCAGGTTGACCCGCACAATGGCTCCAGCATGATGAACATAACTTTAAATGTTGGCAGCCCTGGCGATTGGAGAGGCATAACGCAGTTCGATAGCCCTTCAAGCGTTCAAAGCCTTGGTCAAAACGGCTATCCAACAGGCAAATTGGTTGAAGTAACCATAGATGAATTTGGACTAATAGAAGGCACGTTCTCAAACGGAACCAACAAGAAAATAGCCCAAATTATGGTGATAGACTTTGCAAACCCAGGTGGCTTGCTAGACTTGAGCGACAGCGTTTACACAACCTCTGCAAACTCCGGCGACCCAATTTGGGGAATGCCAAATCAGCAAAGCTCCTCAAAAATAAAACCCGGAGCAGTTGAAATGTCCAACGTAGATTTGTCCGCTGAATTTACCAACATGATAACCACCCAAAGAGGCTATCAGGCAAACAGCCGCGTGATAACGGTTAGCGACACAATGCTGGAAGAATTGGTGAACTTGAAGAGATAGTAGGTTAGCTTAGAATTTTTTGCAGGCTCAAGAGTTTGGATCGTCGCCAAACCTTGAGCCTTTTTTTTACAACCCAAACTTATCAATTGGCTCGTCTTTATCTACTTCGTAAACGGAGGCGGAAATGCCGTTTTCGTTAACTTCAAAAATTGCATATCCGGGAATTTTGTTTTGAGCATACATATTGGCTTGCTGACCTTCTGCGTTCTCGTGCAACTCATAATATTTTAATCCGCTTGCTGTTGTGAAAGTTACATAGTATATGCTGCCCAAATGATTTCTGGCATATACGTGGTCGTGACCAGCCAAAACAAAACTCACTTTGTGCTTTTCCATAAGGTTTTCAAAACCTGCATCCATATAATGTTGAATATCCTTATCTGCCAAATGGTTTGCAACACTTCTGGTGGACTTGTGGTGCTGGACTATGAGCCATTTGTACTTCCCGCTGTACATGGCTTTGGCAGCGGCAAGGGTTGCATCAAAACTGTCTATGTAGGGCTTTGCCGCATCCACGCTTTCAACCCCGGCAGAAGTGTTTAAGGCAACAAAGAGAATATTGTTGTATAGGTAAAAATAATTTCCATAGTTTTCTTCCGAAAAATTTTGCTCGTTTGGCAAATTGAAATGGTACTTAAAAAGTGGACCCCAACTATCGTGATTGCCCAAGGTTGGGGCAAGGGGTATGCTTTTAAGCGCGGGAGGCGCAAAGAGATTTTCATATTCTTTTTCGTTAGAGCCATTATCAACCTGGTCTCCAGTGCTTAAAATAAAATTCACATTCGCCGCATTAATTTTCTCAACTGTGGTTTTCCAGCCCTCAACTACGCTTCTGTCGGAGCTGAACCATTTGCTTGAGCCGTCTTGCTCGCCTGTGGTGAGCTGCGGGTCTCCTATCACGGCAAACTTGAACGTTTCTGTTTGCGGAGTTTTGTATTTGTATTCCACGCTCCAATTGCTGCTGTCGTTTGATACGCTATAAGAATATTCGGTGTTCGGTTTTAAATTTTTTGCCGTTGCTTTATGAAAATATTTGCCATCAGATGCAACGCCTGATATTCCTTTTTCTGTTGAAACAAGCGCGTTTTTCTCAAAAACACGAACAAAGGATTTTTCGCCGCTGCCTGAATACCAGGCAAAATTGACTTCGGCGGTGGTGGCACCAGGCGTAAGCCCAAGCATTTCTGGAACAAATTCAATTCCTTTGGAAACTAGCTCTTTGTTATTATTGTTGGAACAAGATGCCACAAGGAAAGCGAGGAGTAAGAGGAGGGATTTATTCATAGGGGTTAATATAGTAAGTAATGATTAACTCAATGTTTGGGAGTGGCTAGTGGTAAGTGGCTAGTAGTCGTCCTATAAATACCCGTTTTTTGGCTTCTACCACTCCCCACTAGCCACTAGCTACTAGCCTAGCAAATTAATCAGCGTTTACTACATTACCATAAACGTATGTTTGTCTTTTTTGCAGTTATTTTAGCGATAAATGGCTTTGCCGCCGATTGGTATTCCAATGGACCTGGCACAGAAAAGTGCTATGGACCGGAAAATGGGATTTTGGTTTGCCGCGAAATTTACAAGGAATCAGACAATTTTTGCTACGGCAAAGAGAGGGTTTGGACTGGTTTAACAAGAGATAAACCGATGTACGACAGAAACATGACAATGGGCTGGTTTGATAAAAAACTGGTATTTGTCGCAAACCTGAGCCGCAAATGCGAATATCACGGATGGGCAAGGCGCAGGCAAGAGAACGGCTCTTGGCAGTGGCAATGCTACCTCAATAACCGCGAAGCAAAAGACGAGGATTGCAAGGGCTTTACCAAGCATTGAAATAAATCAGCTTTTACTTTTAACCCAGCAGCAAACTCTGTGCTCTGGCTATAAGGTATTTGCAGTCTTCTATGTCTTTGTATTCCTTTTCCAATTCACGGTAAAATTTGCGCGCTTCGCCATTTTTATCTTGAGACACCAAAACGCTTATAAGATACACATAAGTTTTTGCGAGGCGCAAAGTGGAATAATTTGATTTGTTGTCCATTATTCCATAAAGCCAAGCGAGAGCCGTGTACATGTGGTTGTCTATGTCTGTGTCTTTAAGCGCGAACTTGCACATCATAAAATTGCTCACAACTATGTCAAAACCATCTGTTGTTTGCTGCTCGCTCATGTGCTTCAAGTTGAATTCGTTTAGCAGCCAAGCTAGGTATGCTGCTGCTTTTTCTCTGGGTATTCTAAAGAATGCGTCTTCGTCTGCTCCGGTTTGCTGCATTGCCAAATTGCGCCTTAAGGCAGCCGCATTAGAAAGCTTGGCTCTGTTTTCTGGAGTTAAATGTGATTCGTAGCGCCCTTCTGGAAATACTATTGTGAACCAGTCTAGCCTTGTGGATGCATAAAAACATTTTGAGCAAACAGAAACCTGATAAACAGAAAAATCTATTGCATTTGGATCTGTTGCATCTGGCTCAAACACAGGAACTATCTCTGAATCGCTCCACTTTTGCCTGTAATAATTTTCGTCCACCATAAAGCCAGCTACATTTTCATTGTTGCAAAGCGGACAAATCATTTTTAATGTGCGGAAATGGCCCTTGCCTTCTGCCAGTCTGAAAAAAGTCTTATTTAATTCTGGGTTTATTTCGTGAAAATCGCGCTCAAATTCCACTATTGTGGAATATACCATAAATGGCGAACCTGAACTCTTCAATTGGTCGTTTATTTCTTGTGTTCCGCCAAAAAACGCAACTCTGCGATTTTCTTTGTTCAACTGATCGTATATATTTTTGAAGAACATTACAGCGGCACCATCTATGCGTTTTGTGCTACGCAAATCAAAAGCCATGTCCAATTTGATATCTTTAATTTCATCCATTAAAAATAACTTGTATTTAAGCACTTGTGCAGAAGTAAATTCTTCGCCTGCGTCATAACACATATAGTGTCCGCGAGTTTGTTTATGTAAGCTCATAAGTAAAAGAAAATATAGAAAATTTACGCGGGTGGCAAGGGAATATTAAACCTTCCATTGCTGGCTATGGAGGTATAACCTTCGTGTATGGGATGTAGAGGCTCGCCATTTGCGGAAAAGAGCGTTTTTTCGCCTTTTAACGTTGAAAATGCACCTCCGGCTTCTGCAAAAATAAGCGGATAGGGAGCTATGTCCCAAAGCGATACCACAGGGTCTATCATAATTTCTGCCCTGCCGCAAGCAACTTGGTAATAACCAAAGCAATCTCCCCAGCCGCGGTATAGTTTGGCGTTTTTGCGCAAATCGGCAAACCACTTGCCATAGCCCTTGCTCTCAATGGTGTTTATGGTTCCAGAAAGCACAAGGGAATTTTTAAGCTCGCTGGTATCTGAGACTCTCACGGCACGGCCATCGTCTGCAAAAGCCCCTCCGCCCTCGGTAGCCCACACTTTGCTGTTCAGCGCAGGGAGCTGAATCAAGCCTGCAATGGGGGTGCCTTTTCTTAAAATCGCGATTAGCGTTCCAAATAGGGGAACTCCGTAAATAAATGATTTTGTGCCATCTATGGGGTCAAGCACCCATTGGTACTCAGCCTCTGGCTTTTCCCATCCGAATTCTTCGCCTATAAAGCCAAATTCAGGGGTTTCTTTTTGCGCAAAATTTCGCACAAGTTCTTCTGCTTTTTTGTCTGCTATGGTCACAGGCGTTGCATCTGCTTTCCATTCCACGCTAAGGGCGGTTTTCCAGTGTCCCAGAATTTCATTTTGGGCAATGCTCCCAGCTTGCAGAATCAGGGATAAAAGGTCTTTTTGCATTATACCATATCTCTTCCTTTAAACCGCATATTCAGCATTAAGCCAACCAAAATCATGCAAGTTAAGACAAATGAGCCTCCATAAGACAAAAATGGCAAAGGAAGCCCCGTAACTGGCATAAAACCTATGGTCATAGCTACATTTACAAAAGTGTGGAAGAATAAAATTGTGCAAGCACCGGCAACCACCAAATTGACAAATCTGTTTTCGTACAATCTGCATATCATTATGCCTCGCCAAAGCAAGAGAAAAAACAGAACCAAAACCACAAAGGTACCTACAAAGCCGAATTGCTCGCCCAAAACGCTAAAGATAAAATCCGTGTGTTCTTCGGGCAAGAATGAGAGATTCACCTGCGAGCCTTCGCCAAAACCCTTGCCGAACATGCCTCCGCTGCCTATTGCCACTTGCGACTGTATAACTTGGTAACCCTCGCCTTTAGGGTCTCGCATTGGATCTAGAAATGTAAGTATGCGGCTTCGCTGATGGTCTTTCATGGAATTCCAAGCCATTTGGCTAGCATAGCCTGCTCCTATATCTAGAGCCATCACAAAAATTATTATCCACAACGGAAACTTGAATTTTATGGAAACAAAAAATGCGCTTATTATGAGCAGGTTCCAGTAAAGCGGAGAAATAGCGGAAAATATAACGCTTGCAACTGGGCTTATGAGCAAAAATAAATCCACTAGGCGAAAACCAGCCCAGTAAAATTGCACTATTGTCATAGCGGTAAAAACCAAAGCCGTGCTTAAATTTGGCTGTTTTAGAACTAGCAAAAACGGAACTATAAACAACAAGCCTGGAACGATTAGTGTTTTAGGCTCCAAAATGCTAATTCTGTTTTTTGAAAGCCAAAGGGAACTGGCAAGCAGGTAAGCGATTTTTGAAAATTCCGATGGCTGAAATCTGAACCCTGCAATATCTATCCAGCGACCTGCGCCTTTTGAAATATGCCCCGAACCCGCAACGAAAATCAAAGCGATAATGGCAACAACATAAGCTATCCATGCAATATTTTTCCAAAATGTCGCAGGCATAAAGACTATAATTACAGCTATTAAAGAGCCAACAGCAAAATGAATAACCTGTTTGAACCAATCGGTTTTATACCAAATCAAATCTGTGTTGCTGGTAGCGGAATACACAAGCGCAAGCCCTATTCCTATAAGAGCAAAAAGAGAACTCATAAACAGCCAATCTATTCTTTTCATTTTGCCTCTGGATAAAAATACGCATTCAAAATTTTTTGCGCGACTGGCGCAGCCATAGCGCCACCACCACCAGCATTTTCCAAAACAACGGCAATGGCTATTTCTGGAGCTTCCAAAGGAGCCACAGCAGCAAACCACGCGTGGGTTTTGTCTCCGTGCGGATTTTCTGCGCTACCTGTTTTGCCACCTACTTTAATACCAGGCACGGAGGCGCGGTGGCCTGTTCCATGCGGAGCATTGACAACCTCATCCATGCCTTTGAGAACAAGGTCTCTAGCTTTGTCTGAAATTTTTCCATCGCTTATTTTTTCTGGCGTGAATTTTTTTAGCACTTCGCCTTCTGGGTTTCTTATCTCTTTTAAGAAATGCGGCTTATACAAACCTCTTCCCCAAGCTATTGAACCTGCCATTGCAGCTTGCTGCAATGGAGTTATCAAAAGCGCACCTTGTCCTATGGAAATATTGAGTATTTCTCCAGAGCTCCATTTCCAGCCTCTTCTCTCAAACCATTTTTCATAAGTGGCAGAATCTATCAAAAGCCCGGAACGTTCTCCCGGAATATCCACGCCAAGCGTGGAACCTAATCCAAAACGTCTGCCTATTTCGCTAATTCTTCTGTTGCCCACATCCAAACCCAGTTGGTAAAAAAACACATCGCAAGATTCTCTGAGTGCGCCCACCACGTTTAGCACTCCGTGCCCCCTTGCATTCCAGCATTTTGCATATCTGTTTCCAAACTTATAACCGCCAGCGCAGGTTTTGTATCTTGAGTGTTCCGATATAACATTGTATTCCAAGCCTGCCGTTGCAGTGATTAACTTAAAAACAGATGCCGGAGGATACACTCCGCTTATGGCACGATTTGTGAGCGGCTTTGCCGTGTCTAGGGCAACTGAAGCCCAGGCTTTGTGAAGTTCTCTTTTTTCCAGAGAAAATATATTAGGGTCTAGCGGCGGGCGGCTTACCATCGCATAAATTTCGCCGTTTCGCGGGTTGAGCGCAACAACTGCTCCCTTTAGCCCCTCTGGAATGGCATTCTCGGCTACTTGCTGAATTTTCCAGTCTATTGTTGTCACAAGGGCATTTCCAGATATGGGTTCTATAAAAGGCATTCCTATCACAGGACCTATTTCACGCCCCATTGCATTTACCTCTATGAATTTGGAACCGTTTTCTCCCCTGAATTCCTTTTCGTAGCTAAGCTCCAAACCTTTTTTGCCAATACGGTCTCCCATAACATAATGTTCGTTTTCTGGAAGCTCAAGCTCGGTTTCGGATATTTCGCTGGTATAGCCAAATATATGCGCGCCATGCGCGCCAAAAGGATAGTCCCTGCGTGATTCAACTAAAATTTCAATTCCAGGCAATTCTTCCGAGCGTTCCTCAAAAAGCGCAACCATTTCTTCTGTAGCATCTTCCACAAGCCTTTGGAACTTGAATTTCTGCCACCTCCCTCTTTCAAATGAAAAAGCAAGAGATGCCGAATCTAGCAAACGGGTTCCTTTGCTGTTTGTTATTCTCAAAAGCCTCTCAAAAACGGAATCTCTCATTTCTTTGGTTTTTAATCTGTTGTATAGCAGAGATATTTGGTAAGATGGCCTGTTGCGAACCAAAACCACTCCATTGCGGTCTAATATGTACCCGCGGCTCGCTTTTATATTAACCTTGCGAATGCGATTTTCCTCGGCTCTTTTCAGGTTGTTTTCGTATTCAAAATATTGCAGTTGTAAAAGCCTTACTATCAAGAGAGTAAAAGACATTGCGCATACGCACACGAACACGAGAGTTTTCAAGTTCATCTCGTGGCGCTGGTTTTCTGTTTCTTGGGAATTGGAGAGCATATTTTAGTTTCTGCTTATATATGTATTCATTTTCTTTTTTGTTCCAAGCGACAATAAATAAAAGAAAATTGAGCCAAGGATAAGAGTATATATAGCGTTTGGAAGAGAAACAGATATAACGGCCTGCAAAATTTCTTCGCTTTTTTTTCCAATAGCAATAAAATATATCAAGTCTTTTATAAAATAGGCTAAGGTTAGTATAATTATCTCTAGCAATAAATTTAAATCTATAAAGCTTTCTTCAATTTGCCCCACGGCAAAACCAATAACGCAATAAGAAAGCGAAAATGCACCGAACCACTCAATAGGCGCATAAACATCACAGAGCAAGCCGCAAAAAAAGCCAAACAGGCAACCTGCAAGGGTGCCGTGCCTTAAAGCCGCTATAACCGTTAAAATCAAGAGAAAAGAAGGCTGCGCATTCAATATCTCAATTTGCGGAACAACCACCGTTTGCAGAATAGCAGCCACAAAAAACAAAACCGCATATAAAATAAAATTAACCATATTCTAATTCTCGTCCCATACAATCCAATCCATATTCTTTCTAATAACAAAAACTTCTTCCAAAGATTCTATATGCTGCAATAACTTAACGCTTCCAACGCTTAAAACCTCAGCATCGTTTTTATCCAATTTGCTAACAACGCCAACAGGAATTCCTTTTGGATAAATGCCGCCAAGACCAGAAGTTACAAGGGTATCGCCTGGCATTAAATCTGCGTAGCTTGAAACCTGAATTTGCATATCGCCGCTATTCCTTGAATACACCATTCCTAGCACCCTTGAACGCCGAGATATAACAGAGGTTCTTGAGTTTGGGTCGGAAAGGAGCTGCACCATTGAGTGATGCGGAAAAACTTTCGAAACCTTGCCAACCAAACCATCCACGGTGAATACGGGCATTCCGTAAAAAATAGAATCCGACTCTCCGTTGTTCACAACAACTGTTGTCATATATGCGCCTGGATTATGCCCTATTATTTGGGTTAAAAAAATAGGATAGTTCCATTGGTTCTCAAACGTCAGAAGTTTTTTTAGCCTTTCGTTTTCAATGGCGTATTCTTTGGCTAAATCTATTTCCAGTTTTAGCTTTGCATTTTCTTTTTTCAATTTTGCATTTTTTTCGCTGAGGTTGCTTATGTGCAAAACATAAGAAACCGCCGACTGCGGCAAATAAAAAACATTGGACAAAAGAAAATCTGCTATGTTTTGCTTGTGCTTAACCTGTACGAGCAACATATACAAAGACAGACTTACAAGCAAGGCAAAAACAACTGCTCCTCGCGCCCACTTGCATATTCTGATTATATATTGCATTAAATTTCACTATACCGAAGAAGCCATAAGAACCTTGCAATTACGGTAATAATCCAAATTTTCCAAAATTCTGGCAGTACCTTTGCAAACGCATAATGGGGCATCGTCTATTACGCTAACGGGCAGTCCTGTTTCGTGGCGGAGCTTTGCATCCAAGCCCCTTAGCAAGCTTGTGCCGCCAGCCATTATTATGCCTTTGTCTAAAATATCGGCAGAGAGTTCTGGAGGAGTGCTTTCCAGTGCCTTTTTGGCAGCATCCACAATTTGGAAAACAGATTCGCTTAAAGCCTCTCTTATCTCTTCGCTTTTGATGACTATTGTGCGCGGAATGCCAGCAGCCAAGTCTCTACCCTTAACTTCCATTTCAAGCTCTTTTTCCAGCGGGAATGCGGAACCGATTTTCTTTTTTACATCTTCTGCTGTGGATTCTCCAATCAAAAGACCGTGCGTACGCCGCAAATAGCTAACAATGGCACTATCCATTTTGTCGCCGCCAACGCGAACGGAAGATTTGCAAACCAAACCGCCAAGTGAAATAACGGCAACTTCCGAAGTTCCGCCGCCGCAATCTATAACCATGTGCCCAGATGGTTCCGCAACAGGAATATTCATGCCTATAGCCGTGGCCATAGGTTCTGCCACCAAATGAACTTCTCTGGCTCCGGCTGCCCTGGTTGCATCCAATACTGCCCTTTTTTCCACTTCCGTTATTCCAGATGGAACTCCAACAACAACCCGAGGCTTAACCAAAAACAGCGGGTATTTTTGAACACGGCTTATAAAATATTGCAGCAAAGCCTCAACTAAATGGTAGTCTGCTATAACGCCGTCTTTCATGGGGCGCACGGCAACAATTTCATCGGGTGTGCGTCCTAGCATTTTCTTTGCTTCGGCTCCTATGTATGTAACCCTTTCACTTTTTCTGTCCACGGCAACAACCGTGGGCTCATTAATAACTATGCCTTTGCCCGATACGTGGACTAAGGTATTGGCTGTGCCCAAATCTATGCCTATGTCGCAGGAAAACAATCCGAACATATAAATTCCTCTGTTAAATTGAGAAGTAATATAGAAAAATGTTGCCGCTTTAACCGTCAATACGCTCAATTTCGTCATCAATCTTAACCAAGGCACGGTCTCTGCTGGAGAACTCCTGCGCGGTGATAAAACTGGAAATCCCCAGGTTTTTTATCTTTTGGGAATACTTACTCTTTAAATAACGGTTTATGCTGCCAGCATCCGCATATTTAAGGACTTCAGCGGAAATTGCTCTTGCTTCGTCGTAGTTCACGGAGCGGATTATTTTTTTGCACTCCATAATGCACCAAGAAGACATGGAAAGCTCATCCACTCCAAGCCCCACCAAAAGCAGGGTGCTGAGCGGGTCAGATGCCATTTCTCCACAAACGCTAACGGGAATGCCTACTTTGTGAGCAGCTTCAACCACCAACTTTATTGACCTTAAAACTGCTGGATGGTGCGGCTCGTACAAAGAAGCTATTTTCCCATTAGATCTATCAACAGCTAGAGTGAACTGAATTAAATCATTTGTGCCAATGCTCAAAAAATCCACCATTTTTGCTATTTCATCAATAATAATAACAGCGGATGGTATCTCTATCATAGCTCCCAATTCGATTTTGGGAATTGAATGCCCTTCTGCCTTTAGCTCTTTGCAGCATTCTTCGTAAATTTCTTTGGTTTTTTTAAGTTCTCCAACGCTGGAAATCATAGGGAACATTATTTTCAAGTTGCCTTTGCTGCCAGCTTCTATGAGAGCCTTCAACTGCTCCCTGAAAATATCCTTGCGATCTAGGCAAAGCCTTATGGAACGCCAGCCCATAAATGGATTTGATTCAACCTCCGCGTTCACCAAAGACAGCATTTTATCGCCGCCAGCATCCAATGTTCTTATGGTAACAGGCAAAGGGTCCAACTGATTCACAACCTTGTTGTAAGCCTCTACCTGCTCTGCTCTTGTTGGCAGTGAATTTCTGCCAAAGTAAAGAAATTCGCTACGGTAAAGCCCAACTCCCGAAGCTCCAAAAGAAATTATCTCGCTTGCTTCTTCGAATCTCTCTATGTTTGCGTTTAATCTTATATACTTTCCATCCATCGTTATAGGCTCCAAGTCCCTCATGGTGAAAAGCTCTAATTTTTGGTTTTGAAAAACCTCTATTTGTTTTTTATATTTGCTTATATCATTTTCATCGGGGTTGATTATAACTATTCCATTGGTGCCATCCAATATGAGCAAGTCATTTGATTTAATTGACTCCGATAAATTTCCAAGCCCCATAACCGCTGGTATTTGCATTGAGCGCGCAAGTATTGAAACGTGGCTCGTAACGCTGCCAGAATCTATGGCTATCCCCAAAACTTTGCCCTTGTCAAAGTTCATAAGCATATTGGGCCCTATGGAAAACCCTACAAGCACAGCACCGTCTTCTTCCATTTCTTCTTGCAAAGCAAAATCGCTCTCGCTGCTGTTGAGGTACATAAGCATACGATTATAAATATCTTTTAAATCTTGAGCACGCTCTTTTAATATTCCTTCGTTGTTTTCAAATTTCTCAATAAGTGTTTGCATACGGAGGTGAAAGGCATAGCCAGCATTCCATCTCTCGTCTCTTATCAAGGAAATAACGCCGTCTATCAAGAACGCATCTTGCAAAATCATAAGGTGCGAATCGAAAATTTCCGAGTCTTTTTTGCCAACCGTTTGAAGCGTCATATCGCGCAGGTTTGAAATTTCTCTTTTAACCTGCATAACCCCTTTGCGGAAAAAATTAATTTGGCTTGCCGTTCCTTCTTTTGAAATTTTATATTGCGAAACAACAACTTTTTGGCGAACGATCAATTTTGTTTTCGCAATTACGTATCCGGGCGAGGCAGCCTGCCCTATGAACATTTTTCTTTGATTTGGTTCTTGTTTAGGAGGCATCTTCGTAGAATTTGTTTTTGAACAACTCTGTTAAGTCGTCCTTGATTTTTTGTTCATCCGGTCCATTTATTATAAACTCAATTTCTGCACCTGGTTCAATTGCTAACATCATTAAATTTAAAATAGATTTCGCATTTACCCTATGACCCGAATATAAAAGATCAACCGAACTTTGAGCAGCGCTTGCTATATTGACTATGTATCCGGCAGGTCTAGCGTGGATTCCAAGTGGATTTTGTACTATAAGTTTATGATGTATCATATAATTTAACCTAAAAGAAACTTATGTTGATGTCCAGACCGTCTTTTATTATCAAGCGAAAAAGACTGTCGGCTGAGTGTACGGTTGTAGATAAGTCATCGTGCAGTTTGCGGTCGTTGAGCAATATGCCAAGCGTATTGTTTTTGGATTCCAGCTTCTTGGTTAAAGCCAAAACTCTTAGCACAGCAGTATCCGCTTTGTATAGTAAAATATTTGTGTTGCCAAGCAAGCCATTTGCATCTGCCACTAGGTGTTTTAGCGGTTCTTTGTTTTCGTCTAGAATTTCATTCACCTTCCTTGTTGCCCCCGACAAACCCGCCAAACTATTCTGCAATGCGGGTTCCGCCCTTTGAACCAGATTGCTTGCCTGGTCTTCAAGGTCTTCGGCTTTTTCCAAAATGCGTTTGAATCTGTCCCTGAAATCCTGTGTGGCTACGGTGGAATCCAGCATTATGTGCGCAAGGTTCATTATTATCTTTGCGCTATCCAAAACCTCGCCAGCCATTCCCATAACCTCTGCTATGCCAGCATCAAAAAAGCCCTTTATGGTGTCTCCTTGTGAAAAATACTTGGGGGAATCGCCGAGCAATATGCCAATTTGCCTCTCACCCAAAAGCCCTATATTCTGCACCCTGATATCCGAATCCACCGGAATTTTAACATCATTTCTAACAGAAATCTTAACAAGAACACCATTTTTATGCAAAGCTATATTATTAACCTTGCCCAACTTAACCCCATTCACCTTAACGGGGTCATCTTGTGCAAGCGTGCTAACTTGGCTAAAGCGCAAATGATAGGTTAAAAAAGTTTCACGCGGGTCTTTATCGTTCAAAAAGAATATGCCAAATATAAGGATCACCACGGCTACAACGATTACGAGGCCTACAATCAAGTAAAGGGTGTGGTCCTTTTTCACAGAAAAAATCTCCAAGTGCACATATCGGTAGTGAATTTAGAAATTTTTTAAACGCCGAAATTCCACCTCAAATGGTCATATATAAAATCGTTCCCATTGAATTTCAACCCAAAAAACTTCTCTATCTTCTCCACAGAGAACAAAAATGGGTCGCTACCCCACCCTTTGTCTTCTTCTTCAATAGTAGATTTTGTGCCTGGGTGCATAGAAATAGCCTGCTCGGCAATGCTTTTCCAGCTAATCCACTCCGTTCCAAGCCCAAAAAATACCTCCTCATTCAAATCACTCTCCAAAACCGCAGCATACAGCCTCGCAAGCTGCAAGGCGTGGATAAATTGAGTGCCGTCGTATTTGGTCAAGCGAACAACTTGGTTTTCTTTTACTGCCTTTGTTATATTGAAAAATCTGCGGTCGGGCTGGGTTACGCCATCCGGGAAAGCCAGTTGCCCAAACGTGTAGCCTGGGCGGATAATATTGCGTTTCATTTTTGAATTTGCCCCAAGAACATAAGCCTCGCCCGCCGCCTTTGTTGCGCCGTATAAATCCACAGGTTGGCAAACCATGCTCTCATTCGCATTTTTGCGCATTTTGCCAAGAGCCGCCGTGCTTGACGTGTAAATGAATTTTTTGCAGCCAGCATTTTCCGCAAACTCCAAAAGCTGAACGGTTGCCTTGGTATCGTTTGCAAGCATTGAAAGAGGAGTTTCGCCCCAGCCAAGCGCAATGTGAACGCAAGCATCGCAGCCCTCCAACCCTTTCTTTATCGCCTCTGAATCCAGCAAGTCTGCTTCTATCATTTCAACATTTTTGTGCGCTGCAAGCCCCAAAATTTTTTTGGGATTCCTCGCCAAAATTTTCAGCGAATATCCCTTCTCCAAAAATTCCTTTGCAACAAAATGCCCTATAAAACCCGTGCCTCCCGTCAAAAAGATTTTCATTTTAACCCTCTTTGTTTGTTATGCAATTTTCCATCCATTCAAAGTAAGGGGCATAAGCTCCCACGCCCTTGAAAAACAAAATTTCTGGAAGCTCGTAAGGGTGCCTCTCCAAAATGGCTTTTTCCAAAGCCTCGTGGTGATAGGTTGGCGCTTTGCAAATAAGCAGCACTTCATTGTCATCTTCTATTTTGCCTTTCCATTTGTAAATGGAATTTATAGGCACAAGCTGAACGCAGGCAG
>Ga0268262_10003739_pt1 | contig 16232 bp, 14 predicted proteins | sample TergutNc150P3_FD_190354 | JGI IMG/M metagenome (GOLD analysis project Ga0268262, IMG submission 190354) | Nasutitermes corniger P3 segment gut microbial community from laboratory colony in Florida, USA - Nc150 P3 (SPAdes) (version 2) | ecosystem: Host-associated > Arthropoda: Insects >... | reverse complement strand
CGAATGGCATATTATATGGGTGAAATAAATGCGTTACACCCATTTCGTGAAGGGAATGGAAGAACGGCAAGAGAATTTTTTAGACAATTGTCATTGAATGCAAAATACAAATTGGATTTCAGTAGAATGAAAAAAGAGAAGTTATTAATAGCCGATATTGAAGCGTTTAATGGAAAATATAATAAATTAATAAAAATACTAGAAAAAGTGATAATATAAAATGCAACAACTCCGCATAACAGGACTGTTTACGCATCGCCGCCAACTTCGTAAACAGCCGTAACGTTAGGCGACAATTTTATTAAGAAGCATATGGTAAATATTATTAAAGATTGACAAATTTGATAATATTGCATAATATATAAAATCTTCTTGCATTTGAGGTTTTTATGGCTATTGCTTCAATGGTTTGTGGGATTGTAGGTTTATTTGAATACACTATTTTTTTGATTTTTCCGTTAATGCTGTATAACAGTTTCGATATATATTATTATTTATTATCAGACTTTGGACTATTATTATTTTTTTATTCATTTATTTTGTTTGTGTTAGGACTTATTTTTGGAATTATTGGACGTAAGAAAGGAAAAGGTTCTAAGAATTATAGTATAGCAAATTCCGGATTTATTATGGGTCTAATAGGGCTTATGTTAAATATTGCATTGCCTACAAGTATTTTTGCAATGGAGAGGTATTATCTAAAATTAAGTCCGATAAAAGATATTCCAGATTGGGGTGTATCATCTCCCCGTTATTCTTTTTATAATGATATTGGATTAATAACTACAAAAACATTTGATAATTATACTGTAAAAGCAGAAATTATTTTGGGTTGTGATTTGGAAGATTCAATGACACTATCAAAACTTGCAGATATACAGCCAGAGTTACAGAGTTTCTTCAAAGATTATTTTTCCAGATGCTATGCCGATGAATTACATCCTGTAAATGAATATTGGATTAAAGCTAATATTATGAATTTACTAAATATGCGCTTTCCTAGTGTCAGTAAATTAAGAGTAATATTTTTCAATCAATTGGATATAATAGAGGATGAAAATAATTTATAGCAATTTAAAGTTTAAAGGAATACTAAAAAAAACATAAGAAAAATCCTCACGCAGAGACGCAGAGGACGTAAAGGGCCATAAGTAATGAGAAAGCCAGATTCCTCTTTCATGTTTTTTTGTTATAAAAATAAGAAAAAGCATGAAATGGAGCAAACCGCAATAAAGTAGAATCTCTTCTCTGTGCTGCTTTAGCATGGTGAATGCCCACGCTCAAAAATAGGTAAAACCGGTAAAGCTTTTGCCCTGTCAAGGATTAAACGAACCATCAATAGGAATGCGGAGCAGGTCGACGAATTGTCCCGGATAGCGGGTTTTGAAGGCGGCAAACGAAGTCTCTTCGCCGCTTTCAAATACGGCTATTTGAAAAACGCCGCGCTCATTGAAGTACGGAACAAGAACGGCGATGTGGTAATACTGCCTGAGTATCGGAAGGCCGCGGGGGTTATCCGGCGTAACGGGGGCTGTAATTTCCTTGTTGACAACCGCCAGGTAAATCCGGCCAGGCTCGTTAATTGCCAGGGTATAAAGAAGGGGATGAAGTCCGGCGGTGCCAAAACCGGCGTTCAGAAAGTAGCCAGGATAAGTATTCATCGTACTGCCGCCGTTTTGCCTTACTATTATCTGCGAGAATGGGCAGTCCCTGACTTCGATTTCTTCCAGGGCGCCATAGGCAGGAGAGAGCAGCGCAGCCCCGGCGCGCGAGGCAAGGTTTCTGCTCCAATCCAGACCGAAAAAGGGATCCCTTACTTCCCAGAGTTCCGTAAAGGAATTGCCCCTTTCCCCAAACGGCGCTTTTAACGGCGCGATGGGAAGACGTTCCCCGGTGTGCGGTCTTAATATGCCGTCCACTATCCATTTGGCGAATCCCGAACAATTCACCCCGCCTTTTACCGTGTCGTTTCGGGATGCAGTGTTTTGGGGCGCAAGGGTATTGATAAAAACAAATTGGCCATTTTCGTTCATTGCGCCGTCGTCAAGAAATGTAAGCTCAGGAAGCCGCGAGCGAACGGCGCTGATAAAAGCCCGGCTGTCACGGTAAGCGCCGGGTTCCGGATCAAAATAGCGGCGGGGGAATCTGTCTCCCGCCAGGGCCAAAGCTTCCTCCACGGGCATAGTGTAGAGCCTTTCAAGCGGAACCGGAATGGGCAGCGCCCTGATAAGGTAGCTGTCATAAAGGACTATGTCCATCAGGCACTTATCCTCGGAAAAGGGCCGGAACTGAACATAGGTGTTGTAGTCGCTTCTTAAAAAAATTCTTATACGGGAACCTGCCGGGTTATTATCCCGCCGGCGGGTAAGAACCCAGGAGCCCTGCGCCCAGCCGGGATAAACGCCGTTTTGTCCCCTGGCAAGCACAATGGCGAATTCGTTCCTGTTCTGCCCGGTTTCCGTGCGCACCTGAATCCGGCTCCCCCCCCGGAGGGTATAAAGCTCGGGGCGTTTGGAAAGAACCCTTCCCGGCGTTTCATTTAGCCATGAATCCATCAGAGAGATTCGAAGGGATGAATCGTCTTCTATTCTGCGTGTAGGCAAATCCTGGCCCCAAAGGACTTCGCCAACGGTAAGGGACAGAATAATAATTACGGTTAAAAACAGCCTATTCATTCTCATTTTCAGTATCGGCTGGAATATGGTTAATATAAACTGGATATATTCATTGACCATTTCCGCTTTTGTTTCTATTATACCTTAGAACAACAATATGAACAAAAAACCTTCGAGTACTTTTGAGGAAAAGCTTAAAAAGAATCTGGGCGCTCCGCTGGTAATGGCGCTTTTTTTTATATCGTCATTTATGGTTTTGATGGTTTTGGTGGTTGTGAATATTCATGTGAACCGTTTCGTGAAGATGACAACCACGGAAACCCAGTACCACTTAATGTCGACAGCCCTGGCCGCCGCGCAATTTATCAGCGCCGAAGAACTGGATCGTTACCACACAGTGGAAGACTCAAAAGATCAGAATTACTATGACTTAAAAATGCGGCTTGTCCGGTTTGCGGAGAAATACAATGTTAAGTACGTTTACTATCTGCGGGAATACGATGATGATAACTTTCAGTATATCGTTGACAACGACTTTGATCCCACGACCATAGTAGGCACGGGCGATATTCTGCCGATTCAGGATATTGCCCGCTCTGCCCTTGCCGGAAACGTAACTTCGACAGATCTTGGCGACTACAACCCTACTTGGGACGGGCTTATTGCCGGTTTTGCTCCGGTATACGATTCAAGCGGCAATTTCTATTGCGTAGCGGGCGTGGACATAAGCGATAGCTTTATTGTCGACCAGCGCAGGTATTCGCAGACGATGCTGATACTCCAGCTGGTTGCCCTGTATGTCTCGGTATTTTGTGGTTTCTTAAATATGCTGCTGTTCCGCAAGAAAGCGCGGGAAGCCGAAGACGCCAATGTCAAGCTTCAATACTTTAACAATAATATGCGTCATGCCTTCTCCACGTATCTGTCGGAAGATGTTGTTGAAGAAATAATATCCGATCCTGCCCGCCTCCAGCTTGGCGGGATAAACCGGCACATGACCGCTTTGTTTTCCGATATCAAAAACTTTACAAGAATAGCGGAACAGCTTAGCCCTGAGCATTTGGTTGATCTCCTCAACTATTACCTTTCCACCATGAGCGATGTAATTCTGGAACAAAAAGGGACGATTGACAAATACCAGGGGGATTCAATCGTTTCCTTCTTTGGCGCGCCGATTGATCTTGAAGATCATGCTATGCGGGCCTGTACCGCGGGCATTATCATGAAACGGATGGAGAAAGACATAAACAATTATGTTTTGGAAAAGGGCATAAGCCCGATGCCGCTTCTGACGCGTATCGGCATTAATACCGGCGAAATGGTGGTGGGGAACATGGGGACTCAAAAAAAGATGAACTATACCATCATCAGCAGCGCCGTAAACCTTGCTTCCCGGCTTGAGGGTGTGAACAAGCAATACGGAACCTGGGTTCTCGCCACGGATTCCACGTTGGAGGAAACATCCGGCCATTTTCTTGCACGCCGGCTTGACCGAATAAGGGTTGTCGGAATAAACGAAGTGGTACACATCAACGAGCTGCTGGAATTAAAGACTGACGCTTCAGACGCCCTGCTTGAACGGGTTCATCTCTTCCACAAAGCGCTGGATTTTTTTGAAGAGCGCAACTGGAAAGACGCGCAAAATACCTTTAACCAGGTTCTGAAGGTATTTCCCAACGATGGGCCTTCCCGTCTGTATTTTAACCGCTGCCGCCAATACCTGGACTATCCGCCGGAAGCCAAGTGGGACGGAATCTTTAACATCACGGAGAAGTAGGACGGTTAAGGCAACAGCATTTACTTTTTTATTAAATACCAATAGTACTTAAATCGGCATCGAACTTCCGGTTCGCGGGGAAAGCGCGGGTCTACCGCAGACCTTCGGTCTGACGGTTCTGTAGGTCAAAATAGATAGGAGAACCCGAACTGCGCAGCCCCTAACCATTGAGCGTTTTTGGCAATAAGTAATACAAATCAAAACGAGAGTCAGTGGTCAGGTTTTTCTTAGCCGGGCTCAACACGGTTTTGGCCCCCACACCTTATCGTTTAATCAACACCAGATGCCGCTCTTCCGCCAAAAAAGGCACTTCCAGCGGAATCACTTCCCAGGACACCTTTTGCAAGCCTGCCATCTCTTCTTCAATTGCCTGCCTGCGGCCTTTGTATGCGGCAAGAGTCCCCGATGGCTTTAGAAGGGCGAAGAGCCCCTTTAAGAGAGCGCTATCCAAAGGCCTGAAAGCCCTGAATACAACTAAATCAAAGCCGCTTTCACCGGTCAGGGTGATTTTTTCCATTTCTGTTTCTTCGACTGTAACATTCGGCAGGCCAAGCACGGCGAGGGCGTCCCTTAGAAAGCCGGCGCGCCTTCCCATCCGCTCAACCAGGGTAAAGGCCGCGTTTGGCAGGCAAACGGCAAGGGGAATCCCCGGCAGGCCTGCGCCGGAACCAACGTCCGCGACCTTAAAACTTGCACTGTTTTTAGAAAGATCGCGTATAACATTTAACGGAGCCAGTGAATCAAGAATGTGCTTCACTATCAATTCCCGGCGATCCTTTACCTTTACAAGGCCGTAAGCGGGATTAAAAAGTTCTATTTCCTCAACGTAGCTTTCAAGCAGGGGGAGTATGCGACTCTCGCTTTTTTCAAGGCCCAATTTGGCAAGCCCTTCTTTAAGCAGAACACAAGTGGACTGTAACATTTAAGATTTTATTAGAATTTTATCACGCAGAGCTCGCGGAGGACGCAGAGTCCTTCTTTGATAAATTTTGGTTATACAAGATATTTTACTTTCAAAATAAGTATATCGAAAGAATAACGACAATATTACTAATAATAACTTTGCGCCTCTGCGCCTCTGCGTGAGGATATTCTTGAAAAATGTACTAACCATCTAGTGCAACCTTCTTCTTTGCCCATTCGGGAAGAAAATCCTCAGGATTGCCGGCAAGAACATTTATGAGAAGCTCGGCGGCGGTATCAAGAACTCTGTCCAGAATTTCTTTTTCGCCGGCCTCGAAGTCGGAAAGCACCCAGTCGATGACCTCCTTACCGTCCGGAACGGGCCTACCAATGCCTACTCTGATGCGCCAGAAGTCGGCACTGCCCAGCGACGCTTTCATGGAACGAAGCCCGTTATGACCGCCAAGGCCTCCGCCGAATTTAAGCGAAACAACTCCCAGGGGCAGTTCCAGCTCGTCATGAACCACGATGACGGCGTCTGCTTTTATTTTTAAGAACGAAGCGGCCTGTGCAACCGATTGGCCTGAAAGGTTCATAAAGGTCAGGGGCTTGATAAAATGAACGCGCCCGTCAAAAACGGCGTAAAATCCTTTGAATTTATTTTGCCACTTGAGGTTAGAGTTTATTTTTGGCTTTTCTGCCAGTAAGAATCCGGCGTTATGCCGGTTTTGGGAATGTTCTTTCCCGGGATTTCCGAGGAACGCCGCAAGCTTTATCATCTATTCTTTTCGTAGTTTTACAGCTCGTCCCGCCTGGCGGCTATCCGGCTTATGAGGCCGTATTTAACAGCTTCCTCGGCATTCATCCAGTAATCGCGGTCGGTGTCCTTTTCTACCTGCTCAAAGGAAATTCCGGTTTCATCGGAAATCAGCTTGTTGATCTTCGCGCGCAGTTTTTCCAGCTCCCGCGCGTGAATCTCAATATCGGTGGCTACTCCGCGAATCCCGGACAGGGGCTGATGTATCAGGTAGTGGCTGTTGGGAAGACCGACGCGCAGTTCTTTGGGACTTGCAAGCTGAATAATCGCCGCCGCGCTCGCGACAAGCCCCATGCCTATTGTCCAAACCTTTGGTTTGACAAAGCGGATCATGTCAAAGATAGCGTATCCGGCGTCCGCGTCCCCTCCGGGGGAATCAATAAATATCCGAATCGGCTCGTCCCCCATATCTTCAAGGAGAATCAGCTGTCTGATGGTTTTCTCCGCCAGATCCTTGTTTATTTCGCCGGAGAGCATTATCGTCCGGGTTTTTAGCATCCTGGTTATAAGCGGATCATTATTTCCCTGCTTTGTCTCTTCCCTTTCTTCTTCCTCGTCCTCTTCCACAACAAAACTCCTCTTTTTCTGTCTTCTAAATATATTCCCTGGGTATGCGTTTGCCTATACCGCAGGTAATTTCGTAAGGTATCGTTTTAGCCTTTACCGCTATGTCGGCGGCAGTTAGAAAACCCGGCCCGAAGACAACAGCTTCGTCCCAGCGTTTTACATCCGGCTCTGGGCCAAGGTTGACCATGCACTGATCCATGCAAATTCTGCCCGCCAAAGGATATGCCTTTCCCCGGATAAGCATCGAATGATCGTTGGAAAGGCTCCGGCGAAAACCGTCGGCGTAGCCTGCCGGCACTATGCCGACATAAGTATCTTCCGGCGCTGTCCAGATTCTGCCGTAAGAGACGGACTCCCCTTTTCTCATCTTTTTAATTGAGACCACGGCGCTCCGCAGCTCCATCAACGGTTCGGCGGAAAGATAACCGCTTAAGGAAGCGGCCTGCCCGGTTTTTACAAGCCAGTCCGCCGGTGAATAACCGTAAAGAAAAATCCCCGGGCGGATCATGTCAAAATATGAATCCTCGTGAAAAACCAAAGCCCCTGAATTGGCGGCGTGGACAATACCAGGATCGATACCGGCCTTTTCTATTGAAACAACAGCTTCCTTTAACCGGCTGAGCTGCGTTTTGGTGAACGCGATCTCGTCCGGGTCCAGGGAATCGGAAACAGCCAAATGCGTGACGATCCCTCCAAGGGAAAGATACTTGCTTGAAGCGATTTTCACGGCCAGGGCCGCCGCTTCTTCAACACGGCAGCCAAGCCGTCCCATGCCTGTTTCTATCTTTAGATGAACTGTCAGTTTTTTCCCCGCTTTTTCCGCAGCCATGGCCGCCGCTTCAACAAACTCGATGTCGCCAATGTGGGGAATAAGGCCAAGGGAGACGATTTCCGGAAGCTCCTCAGGCATTGCCTGGGCAAGGAGCAGTATCGGGGAAGTGATTCCCGCCGCCCTCAGCTCCCTTCCCTCGGAAGTGAGCGCCACAGCAAGATATTCCACCCCCGCCTCCAGGGCGCATCGGGCAACCGGGACAGCGCCATGTCCGTAGGCGTCGGCTTTAACGGGCATGCATATCTTGGGATGCTTTCCGATTTTTCCCCTCGCCCCCTGAATATTCCGGCGAAGGTTGTCCAGGTGGATAATCGCTCTGGTAGCCTGCATCTTTAATTTCTCCCTGAACAATATTACGCCATACTGAATTCTTGAACAAGACCGAATTTAAGTGCATACTCCTCACTGAGGAAAAAACCATGAAAGCGTTGGTGCTTGAAGAAAGAAATAAAATCAGTCTACGGGATTATCCCGTTTCCGGGACAGTGGGAACCGATGAGGTAAAGATAGCGATAAAGGCCTGCGGCATTTGCGGCAGCGACATCCACTATTACACCGAAGGGCGGATTGGGGACTTTGTCGTTAATGAGCCGATGATTCTGGGCCATGAGGCAAGCGGCGTTGTGATAGAAGCGGGCGTCAACGTAAAAAACCTAAAGCCGGGCGACAGGGTTTGCATGGAACCAGGGATACCTGATTTTAAAAGCGCAGAAACCCTCAAGGGCATGTATAACCTTGATCCGGCGGTGCGCTTCTGGGCAACCCCGCCCATTCACGGCTGCCTCAGGGAAACAGTAGTCCACCCGGCGAACCTCACTTTTAAATTGCCTGACAATGTTTCATTCCACGAGGGCGCTTTGGTCGAGCCGGTGGCAATCGGAATGTGGGCGGCGAAGAAAGCCAGGATAGCGCCCGGAGACGCCGCTCTGGTCATTGGCGGCGGGACTATCGGCATTGTTACCGCCTTGGCGGCGGAATCCTCTGGCTGTTCAAAGGTCTATATCGCGGATATAAAAAAGGGCAAGCTTGACTTTATCAATCAGCATTACAGCGCCAAGCTGGAAACCATCGATCTAAACAAGACGGATATTAAAGGTTACTTCGCGGAAAAAGGAATAAAAGGCGTCGATCTGGTGTTTGAGGCTTCAGGCAGCGCGAAAGCTTACGAAGGTATCTGTAGCTACCTTGTTCCTGGCGGCAGGATGGTCCTGATCGGTATGCCAAGCGGGCCTGTCCCCTTGGATGTTGTCGCCATGCAGGCCAAAGAGCTATCCATAGAGACCATTTTCCGCTATGTGAATATCTATCCCCTTGTTATTAGCATGATTGCTTCCGGAAAACTGGACGTGAAGCCCCTGATAACCAGGACTTATCCGTTTGCGAAAGCGGTCGCCGCCTTTGATTACGCCTCGACCCTGCCTGAAAAAGACGTAAAAATCATGATCGATTTGGATTAATACTTAAAAAGACAAGGTTTATTTATTTGTCATTTTCCTCTTCCCTTTTTTTGGAATATCCTGTAAAATAACGCAATATCGTCTAGGAGGGCGCTTATGGGTTTTTATGACACAGTAGTGAGTTTGAATGACACGGTAAACGGTCTTGTGTGGGGACCACCAATGTTGTTCCTGGTCGTTGGGACAGGTATTTTCCTTACGATTATGGTGAAGTTCTTTCAGGTTTCCAAAATCAAGCTTTGGTGGAGAGGTACTTTTGGGCAGCTTTTCAAAAAGAGGGGTGAAGAAGACAAAAACAATATTACTCCTTTCCAGGCAGTAACTACCGCTCTTGCGTCTACAGTCGGTACAGGAAACATCGTCGGCGTGGCGACGGCTATTGTCCGCGGCGGCCCCGGCGCTATTTTCTGGATGTGGGTTTCGGCGTTTTTTGGCATGGTTACCAAATACGCGGAGGTCGTCCTTGCGGTTAAGTACCGTGAAGTCGACGCGAACGGCGTAAACCACGGCGGCCCCATGTATTACATTGAAAAGGGCCTGAAGATGAAATGGCTTGCCGTAGTATTTGCCATTTTAGCGACTCTTGCCACTTTTGGTATCGGTAATATGACCCAGGCAAACGCCATCGCGGGCTCTATGGAAACAACTTTCGCGATTCCCAAACTGGTTACCGGGTGTGTTATCGCTATACTCGCCGGGCTTGTTATAATCGGCGGTATCAAGAGAATCGCTCAAGTTACCGAGAAACTGGTTCCTTTTATGGCGGTTTTCTATATCATTGGCGCCCTGATAATTATTTTCTCCAACATAACAAAAATTCCGGGCGTATTCGGCATGATTTTCTCCGGCGCGTTTGATACCAAGGCGCTTGAAGGCGGCCTTATGGGCTACATTATCATGAAGGCCATGCGTTTCGGCGTCGCCAGGGGTGTTTTCTCCAATGAAGCCGGCATGGGTTCAGCGCCTATAGCGCACGCCGCTTCAAACGAAAAAGACCCTGTAAAGCAGGGGCTTTGGGGTATTTTTGAGGTTTTTGTTGACACCATTATTATTTGCAGTCTTACCGGGCTTGTTATCCTTGCTTCCGGCGTAAGCAATTTTGAAGCAGGCGTAGGCGCCAAAGATTTTGTCGGCGGGCTTTTTACAGGCTCTGACCTTACCCTGGCGGCGTTCTCCGTGCATTTTGGTCAGGCAGGCGGCATATTTGTAACGATCGGCATCCTTCTCTTTGCCCTTTCCACCATACTGGGTTGGTCATATTATGGCGAACAGAGTATTCGGTATTTCTCAAAAAACAGCAGTATTATTGACGGCTACAAAGTCATCTTTATCGTGTTCGCCATTATTGGGGCAATGGGAGGACTGGCACTTATCTGGGATATCGCAGATACTCTGAACGGGCTTATGGCTATCCCGAATCTTATCGCTGTACTCCTTCTCTGCAAAGTGGTTTTAGACCTGACGAAAGAATACGTCGCAAAGAGCAAATAAAGAATTTCCAAAGCAATCGCGGCAAATGCCGTGGCAGTTGCCGCGGCAAATGCCGTGGCAGTTGCCGCGGCAAATGCCGCAGCGTCAGCCGGGATTGCTTCAATTAATAGGGATGAACAGAGCCCTTGTCTATCTCATTCTGGGAGCGGTTTTTTTATCTTCCTGCATAACTGATTCAGGCAGACGGACGTATGAACTGCCGGAGATCCCCGAAGAAGTAGTAACTCCCAGAACATTTACAATAATTGATTACAAAAACAAAATTACGGGAGAAGCTATTCCCGAATGGGTCAATCGCTATTATAATTCGGGTCTTCGTGAAGTGGAAGCTTTAAGAACTTATCAGGGAAGCTACGTATTTGTCCACAAAAACGAAGGGAACAACTTTAACGCCCTGCAATTATGGAAAGACAATTTTTCCGCGGAACTGGATTTTCCGCGCCTGGCGGCGGCCAGAATAGAAGCGCGCTTCAGAGTCCCCTACCCCGACGAAGAATACGGCGCTTTTTATGAAGCGCTGATCCGCGCCGCCTCGGACGCTTCCTGGACAGGCGCTGTCATGAAAGATGACTTTTGGGTTCGCAAAAGATACCCCCCCAATGAAACGGAGGACGAACAGGAAAACTGGGAGTTTCTTGTCCTTGTAACGATCGAAAAAGCCCTCTTCTCATCCCAGCTGGAAAAAGTTTTTCAAAATATAAACCCCCTTCCGCCGCTTGACGGAAAACAGATTGCGGCGGTCAATCAGGTGAAAGAACAGTTTTTTGAAAACTTCTGAATAATCCGTATTAAATCAACATACCCCGCCGCAGAGCAGCGGGGTATGTTGTTCTCATAAGGTATTGGTCTCGGGTTTCATTCCTTATGACCGCCCCAGAGGGGCGGGGTATGAAACCCTCGCCACGAATCATGACGCTTCTTCAAACTGGCTGTAGTAAAGCTCGGCGTAGAATCCGCCCTTTTCCAGCAATTCCTTATGGCTTCCGCTCTCGACTATATCGCCGTCTTTCATAACAAGGATCTTGTCGGCGTTTTTAATGGTAGAAAGCCTGTGCGCGATAACAAAAGATGTCCGGCCACGGGTCAGTTTGTCCATAGCGTTCTGGACAAGCCTTTCAGTGCGCGTATCTACCGAGCTTGTCGCTTCATCCAAAATAAGCAGCGGGGAGTTTTGGATCATAGCCCTCGCGATGGTGACAAGCTGTTTCTGGCCTGCCGACAAGTTCGCTTTGTCGTTCAACACGGTATCATACCCCTGCGGCAACGTGCGTATGAAGTGATGGATGCTGACCGCTTTGCAGGCGGCTTCCACTTCTTCGTCGGCAACGCCCTGTTTTGAATATATAATGTTTTCTTTGATAGTTCCCTCAAAGAGCCATGTGTCTTGCAGCACCATACAGAATTGGTCGTGCACGTTTTCCCGCGTGATTTGACTTGTCGGTACACCGTCTATGCAAATTTCGCCGCCGTCCAGTTCATAGAAGCGCATCAACAGATTAACCATCGTTGTCTTACCGGCGCCGGTAGGCCCGACGATGGCGATCTTCTGTCCGGCGTCAACCGCCGCAGAGAAATCGTGAATGATGATTTTATCCTTTTCGTAGCCGAAGCGGACATTCTTAAACTCTACATTGCCTTTGATATGCTCCAGCTTATCACGCTTTTGGCTTTCATCGGCCAGTTCTTCTTCATCGAAAAACTCAAAGACGCGCTCGCCAGCGGCGGCTGTCCTTTGAAGCTGCTGCATGGATTGGGCCATCTGGGACAGCGGCTGCGTAAAGAAGCGGATATAGATCATAAACGCGACGATTACGCCAAATGAAATTGTGCCGTTCATGGCGAGAGCCGCGCCGACCACACATACAGCCACATAACCGAAGTTCCCGATAAAATTCATAATAGGCATCATCAGGCCGGACATAAACTGCGATTTCCAGCCGCTCTCGTAAAGCGTACCATTAATTTTCTCAAATGCCGCTTTGGCCTTTTTACCGCCGTTATATGCCCTGACAACATTGTGCCCCGAATAAATTTCTTCGATATAGCCGTTGATGTCGCCAAGTCCCTGCTGCTGGGCCTTAAAATGCTTTTGGGATTTCTTCATGATGAACGTCATCAGCACAAAACCGACAATGGTGGAAGCTACAGCGACTAAAGCCAGAATCCAGCTGTTGTAGATCATCATGATCAGCGATCCGGCAAACATGGTGATTGCCCTTACCAAATTGTCAATGCTTTGGTTCATTGTTTGCCCTATGGTGTCCACATCGTTGGTCACCCGGCTTATGACATCGCCGTAGCTTGTTTTGTCGAAATACTTAAGCGGCAGTTTATTGATTTTCCGCGAGATACCGGTCCGCATATTTTTCGATATCTTAGCGGTTACCGTCGCCATGATAAAATTTTCTGTAAAACTGAGAATTGCCGAGGTCCCGAAAAAGAGAACAAGCAGCATACCGATGTTGTAAACAGCGTCCATGTCGATTGCGCCCAAAACGGGAGTATTGTTAATTATCGCGGGAAGTCCCTTCGCGATTTCATTAGCCATGTTTCCGAGTTTGTTCGGGCCGGCAATTTGAAGCGACGTGCCCAAAGCCGCAATGACAAGGGCAACTGTGATGATGGGCATATAGCTTTTGCAATAGCGTATCAGCTTGATCCATGTCCCCTTAAAATCCTTTGCTTTTTCGACGGCGCCCATACCGCGGGGCCCTCCCATGACTCCGCCGAATCTGCCCGGCCTTTTTCTTTCGGTATTATCACTCATGATGCCAATTCCTCCTCGCTTAACTGAGACATGGCGATTTCTTTATATACCGCGCAGTCGCGGAGCAATTCTTTGTGGGTTCCCTTGCCGACAATTCTACCTTCATCAAGCACGATGATCTGATCCGCGTCCATGATTGTGCCGATCCTCTGCGCGACGATCAGGTTTGTTACCCCTGAGGTTTCTTTTTTCAGTTCATTCCGTAGGATGCGGTCGGTTTTATAATCAAGAGCCGAAAACGAATCGTCAAAAATGCAGATTTCAGGCTTGCGGCACACCGCGCGGGCAATGGCAAGCCGTTGCTTCTGACCGCCTGAAATGTTGGCTCCGCCCTGCGATATTGACGCTTCATATTTGTCGTCCATTTTTTCGACGAAATCGACGGCTTGCGCGATTTGAACGACTTTCTTCACATCGCCGATATCGTATGCATCCTTGCCGTTATCGCCATAAGCCACGTTGGATTCCACCGTGCCTTTGAACAGTACCGCCTTTTGGGGGACATATCCGATTTTATTCAAAAGCGATTCCAGTTTGTAATGCTTTACGTTTACGCCGTCAACTAACACCTCGCCCTCGGTTGCGTCATAAAAACGGGGGATAAGGTTGACCAGCGTTGTTTTTCCGCTTCCGGTGGAGCCGATAAAAGCGACCGTTTGGCCCTTTTTCGCCGTAAAACTTATATCTTCAATGACAGGTTTCGCCGCGTCAGGATACTTGAAGCTGACAGACCTGAATTCGATCTCGCCGGCAATGTTTGGTTGGCCGCCGGTTTCGCTGCCGTCCAATATCTGCGGTTTTGTATCAAGAACCTCGTTGATACGTTTTGCCGAAACGCTGGCGCGGGGCAGCATAATGAAAATCATAACAAGCATCATAAACGACATAATGACTTGCACGGCATAATTCGAAAATACAACCATGTTGGAAAAAATCGTCAATTTGTCCATTGCGCCCGCCGCGTTGATGAGATACGCGCCTATCCAGTAAATCGCGAGCGACAGTCCGCCCATCATTAACTGCATAACCGGCATCATTAAAGCCAGAGCGCGGTTTGTAAACAGCTGGGTGCCTGTAAGTTCCTTGTTGGCGGCCTCAAATTTTTTCCCCTGATAATCTTCGGCGTTATACGCGCGGACGACACGCAAGCCGGTTAAATTTTCTCTTGTTACGCGGGTGACGTTATCGATCAGGGTCTGCATCATTTTGAATTTCGGCATAACGAATATCATGAGTATCGTAACCATCACCAGCACGATCAAGACGCCGACGCCGGTGGCCATCGACCATTCATAGCCTTTGCCCAGGATTTTGGTGATGGCCCATACCGCCATAATTGGGGCTTTGATAACCAATTGCAGGGCCATAACGATAAGCATTTGAACCTGCATAATATCGTTTGTTGAGCGCGTGATCAGGCTGGATGTTGAAAAGCGGTTGATTTCTTCCATGGAGAAGGATTCAACTTTATTGAACAACAGGCTGCGCAGCCGCTGCGAAAAGGACGCGCAGATTCTTGCGGCAAAAAAACCGACGATGATCGCGGCTACAAGGCTGCCGAACGTGCACAGAAGCATATAGCCCCCATTCAGCCAGATGTCGCCCATAGCGCTGCCCGGCGTCTGTGTCAGCCTCGTTATTACCGACATATAGTCGGGGAGTTTCAGGTCAAGCCAAACCTGCGCGACGATAAAGATCAGGCTTATCCCTGCCATAAGCCATTCCTTCGGCTTGAGGTACTTGAGAATTTTTAGCATTAAATAAATCCCTCCGTTTTTTTACAATAAAGTATACGCTGTTTGCTTTGTTAATGTCTTGACCCCCGCCCTTCCCGTCATTAGGCTTTAATCATGGAAACAACTTACATTCAAATGTTTTCCGCGGAAAATTTGCAGACTATACCGGGGATACTCCTGTGGGGAATCGAAGTAATCAAGGTAATTCAAAGGTTAAAAAGCCCTGCCCTGACGGCGGTACTGAAACTTATTACAGAGCTGGGAACCGACAAATTTTATCTTCCGGCAATTTTATTTATTTTCTGGTGGATTGACGAGAAGAAGGGATTCCGTCTGGGAATCCTTATGCTTTTATCCGCGTGGATAAATTCTCTTTTTAAATATACTTTCAAACAGCCCCGGCCCTTTAATTTTGATCCGTCTTTGGGCCTGGCCTACGAACCGACTTACGGCGCTCCGTCAGGACACGCCCAGTATTCGCTTTGTTTTTGGGTTCCGATGGCAGCGTGGCTTGCCGGGGGAAAACCCGGCCGCAGGCGCATCGTTGTCTGGGCCTCGGCAATATTTTTCGTTTTATTGATTGGCTTTACCCGACTTTATTTAGGCGTACACTTCCCAACCGATCTCTTAGCCGGCTGGGGCCTGGGCGCCATAATCCTTCTTTTGATGTATGCCCTAAGCCCGCTTTTTATAAAACACCTGGCAGGCCAAACCCGCTCGCAAAACATTTTGGCTGCCCTAGCGGCGCTTGTTATGATCTGCCTTTTTCCCAGCGACAGATCCCTTCCCGCCGTTTTCCTTGGTTTTTGCCTTGGCTACAACATAATGAAAAAGAATTTCCCTTTTAACGTGCAAAGCGGGATAAACGAAAAAAAACTTTCGGTTATGCTGTTACGGTGCATTACAGGCTTCGCGGGCCTTGTTGTTATTTACGTTGTACTGAGGCTGCTGTTTCCCGGCGAAGGGAGCCTATTTAGCTACGTTCCCCTGTGGGGCGAGGCTTCCCCATTTTACGAGCTTGGGCGTTTTATCCGCTACGGCATGATCGGTCTTTGGGCCTCCGCCGGGGCTCCGATGGTCTTTCAGCGCATGGGGCTTTCTTTCGCGGCGGGTAACACTGAAGAACCCAAAAGATGACTAGTACTTTTGAAAGACTAAAGCTTTACTTAAATTTTCTCACGCAGAGGCGCAAAGGACGCAGAGAGCCATAAGTAATGAGAAAGCTAGATTCCTCTTTCCTGCTTATTCTCATCATGAAAATAAGAAAATA
>Ga0268262_10003738_pt1 | contig 16233 bp, 12 predicted proteins | sample TergutNc150P3_FD_190354 | JGI IMG/M metagenome (GOLD analysis project Ga0268262, IMG submission 190354) | Nasutitermes corniger P3 segment gut microbial community from laboratory colony in Florida, USA - Nc150 P3 (SPAdes) (version 2) | ecosystem: Host-associated > Arthropoda: Insects >... | reverse complement strand
TTCCATAAAAACGTAACGGCGGGGAACCTTGTCGCTTTGTGGAAACATTACAAAGTCCAGAAAAAAGATAACGTATACCCGTTTTGCCTCCCTGAAGCGTTCTCCCCTCCCCAGCTGGCTTTCAAGCAGTCTACTTGCGTAAAGAAGGGAACGGGCTTTTATGTCGTCGTCGCTACGGTTCACCTGCATTTCGATGTCGGCCTGCTCGCCGTCGTTAAAGGTGACATGGACATCAAGGCGGAAGACTTTACCCAGGAAGAAGGCCGGGAGCATTTCGGTGTTCTGGAGCCTGAGATCCCGAACCTGGCGGTGGATACAACTGGAGAGCAGGAGTCTGAGGGCTTCCCTGGAATCTTCGTCTTTGCCGGAGAAGAGGGTTTTAAAGACGAAGTCGAGCGTTGGGCTAAGGGGCTTGGCCTGCGCGGCATTTTCTCTGGCCAGGCGCTTAATTTCCATATAGGAACGGGTAAAAGGGAGAAAAAGTTTCATACCCTGTTACTGCACGGGGATGGAAAATGCTTTAATGAAATACGAAAAACGGCTTGTTTTTAGGGGGAATTTGGAAGAAAGCTATATTACGGTGGCCCACCAACATCCAGGATGATAAGCGCGCCTTTATTATCGCCCATGTTGTCGCCGTCATAGGCATTAGCACCTATTCCGGGCCTGATATGCCATTGAGTCGCTGTTCCATGGTAAGTAGCAGTGCTAGCAGTCGCGAGCGCGTGCACAGGCGCGTCAATTAAAACCTGGCATAAGCCATTACCTGTGACGTTAGTCAAATCATCAACCATGAATTTAAATGTGCATACGTCGCTTAATATGGATAACGTGGTTGGTGTATCACCAGTGCATGTTACTCCCGCTCCATTCACAGTCATAATGGGCGCGGCACCCCCTCCTGTGGTATATGTCGGGCTTGTTCCTAAAAACGGGCCTGCGGTAACAGTCCAACCACTAGCATCCAGTTTTACCGCGGCACTGTGGGTGGTGAGATCAACAGTGTATTGCCCTATCATATTTTCCGTTTCATTGAGAAAATTTGTCCCTACATTAGCATAATTCATGGGAGGGATGGGAAATATCGGATACTCAATACCACCGACTGTGATTGTCGGGTTATTACCTGTATCACCAGTAGAAAAATCTTTACTAGTACCAGTGTCTGAGGTAGGGCCCAAAATTTTAAACGAGGAATTGGTTTGAGCGGCAGTTACGGCGCTTGTGAGCGCGGTTATCTTAAAGGTAACACTGTGAGAGCCCGAATCAAGATACGCCGTACCAGTATGAGTGGGCCTTAAAGCGAGCTGGTAAGTATCTATCACATCTATAATGCCGATCCCAAGAAGGATATAGTCGGCGCCGTCATAGTGGCCGGCAAACAGGACAGCCTTCGTGCTGCCGGTATAATCGCCTGCCGGAATGGTGATTGTCCTCAAAGCTGGCGTGCTAGCGGCAGTAAGATCGAAACTCTTCACATAGTAATCATCAGGATTACCAGGGTTAGGGTCTTTAAAAACCACTTCGTAGAAGTTCGCATTGGCTGGCGCGTCAGTGTTGATCAGGGCGCGGCTTGTGCCTTCAAAGTTGATTGTTAAACTCGCCATAGGCCGCTCGTTTTCCGTTAAACCGGGCAGGGCATCATCAGCTTTAGGAGGCAACTGAAAAAGATCGCAAGTTGCCAGGAATGAGGACAGTAGTATCGCAAACAGGGCAAAAAGTATTTTCTTCATACAAACAAACAGCGGATAATCTCCACTATATTTAGAATTTCGGTATTTTTTTAAAAAACGTCAAGGGTTATTTACGCAGAGCTTTGGGGAAAACGCAAGAAATGGCGGGGTTGGGGGGAATAAGCCCCTGTTCCTCGTTGTTTTTAGTCATTGATACAAGCGCATGCCTATACTATTTTCAGAGTCCATTCTGTAAAAAACCCCCGGCGAAGAAGAGGTAGTGGAATAGCAATCATACATTAATATTTCCTTCCCGGCAGGGCTTGGAATCTGGGCGAACAAAATTTCAATCAAGCGCCGATATTTAGAAAGCAATTCGCCAAATTTGTGGTTTGGTTCACCAAAAGTATCACAAGTTTCTTTGATCGTTTTAAGCTCTTTAATACAATCATCCCAATAAGGACCTTGGTAGGCGGTATTAACGTAAACTTCAAAAGCTTTATTGCTGACGGCATTTGATGTAAATTTATTGTTTGAAAAGCTGACGGTATTAGTCGCGCTCAAGTCACCATAAGTAAGTTGAAAAAGAAATGGAATATACGCAACTACGCCGGAACTTGTAAATGTATTATTGCTAAAGTCGGTATTGTTGCCATAAAAACATAGCGCGTTCTCCCCGCCCGCGTTGTAAACATTAAGCGTAGTACCCGTAATCTTAATACGGGTATCTGATGCCCTTCCCGCTGTGTCAGGATCAACACATACTCCTACAATCGCTTTTGGATAATCAGCCCTAAAAACAATATTGCAATCAACAATCGACACTCTTTTTATGGCATCAGAAAGATATTTCAAATAGTTTTGATAAGAATCCAGTTCCGGTTTCGGCGGTTTCGGCGTAACCAGGGAAGCAAGATAGTATCTGTCGGAAATCAAGACCGCGCACGGCTCACTCACACTCAAATACTTGGCGGCATTATCAGTATTATTTATCGCGATATCCAGTCCGTTCAATTCAACATCGGAACGCGTGATATAGATGCCCTTGGTGAACTGCGCGCTGGACTTGATCGTCAGCTTTCCGGTTCCAGGGAAGGCTTCTTTGTCGATTAATAGCGGATAAGGCAGATCAATAGCGAAATTAACCGTATAAGCCGCCGGACTTGTATTGTTGTTACCTAAAAGAGTCATAATCGCCTCTTTTAAGCTGTAAAAGGGTGTCATCCCACTGCCATTTCCAACAACTATTTCCGTCGCAATTACTTTAACCTCTTTAATTTTACTGCTAAGAACGCCTCCGCTGGCGTTGCCGATCTTCACGTAATAATAGAAAGTACCCCCCATAGTCGTGGGCACGACGTAGGAGGCGGACGTAGCGCCCGCAATCGCCGTCCCTGTATAACTATTTTGAGCGCTTTTGTACCATTGATAATATGGAATCCCGCCGGTGTTGGTTTTCGCCGAAACCGTAAAGGGGGGTACTGATTGGCCGGCAGTCAATGAAATCGCTTTGTTATCAAGGTCTCCACTTGTATCAAACTCCGGGCTAATTGGGTCGCTACTGCCCAGGCTTCTATATCCCATAATAGTCCCTGTGGACGTGGGTATTCCCCTTGGAAAAGTCAGGCTGGGTTTGCTGTTGACATTGGTCAGGGTTCCTTCGAACGAAATTCCTCCGTTAGCCGGTTTAAATATTATGGTGGTTCCGTTCACCTCTATTGTGCCCTTGGAAACCTGTACAGCCTCATATATTATTTCATAGCTGTCATTGGTCTGAGGCGTCATAATCTCTTTTTTTATAGTTCTTGTTGTGCTGAATTCAGTTTTAACTTCCTTTCTTTCTGCCGTCCCGCCTTCTGCCGTTCCCATGATAATAAGCTTTTCATATTTTTCATCATTGCCTGAGCTGAGTCCCGTCTCAAATATATCGCAGGCGTTAAAGATCAGTCCCACTGCCACCATTGCAAGAGCAACGAATGAATATCGCCTTATCATACTTTCCAATTATAGAACCTCTATAAAACCTCTAATGATGTGATTATTATCGTCTAATTTAACGCTAAACTCAACATCTCAAGCCCCCGCGCAATTTCGCTGTCGCTAACGATGTAGGGAGGCAAAAACCGCAGGGTCTGCTTGCCCGCGCCAAGAAGCAGAAGCCCCGCGTCGGCGGTTCGCGCCCTGGAAATTAACGCTTCCAGAATTGGCCAGGATTCCACGGTAATGTCTACGCCTATCATAAGGCCTTTGCCCCGGATGGCGGTAATTTTGGGATGGTTCCAGCCCGCGACGGTATCTTTAATCTTCTGGCCCTTCCGCGCGATTTCTTTCAAAAAGTCGTCTGTTGCTACGGTTTCCAAAACCACAAGGCCGGCGGCGGCGGCGACGGGGTTTCCGCCAAAAGTGGAGCCGTGATCCCCGATTTGGAGCACGTCCGCCGTCTTTTCGCCTGCCAGAAACGCGCCGGAAGGAATTCCGCCTGAAAGGCCCTTGGCAAGGGTAACCACATCGGGCTTTACCCCGTAGCCCTCGCAGGCGAGGAAGTTTCCGGTTCTGCCTATGCCCGTCTGTATCTCGTCAAACATGAGGAGTATGTCCCGCTCGGCGCAAAGCTTAACGGCGGCGGCTATGTATTCCGGCGTCTGCGGCCAGATACCGCTTTCGCCCTGGATGGCTTCAAGCAAAAAGCCCGCGGTTGTTTTGGGATTGAGGGCTTTTTCCAGCGCGTCGATGTCCCCGCCGGGCACGTACACAAAGCCCTCGGTAAAGGGGCCGAAATTCTTGTGGAACTCATCCTGGCCGGTGGCGGCAAGGGTTGTTATCGTCCTGCCGTGAAAACTGCCCCGGAGGGTTACGATTGTATGCCTGCCGGGGCCGTACTTCGCGAACGAGTACTTTCTGGCCAGCTTGCAGGCCCCTTCGTTGGCCTCGGCTCCCGAATTGGCGAGGAAGACCTTCTTCATCCCAGCGCCGGCGCAGGCAGAGACAAGCTTTTCCGCGAAGGCCGCGGTTGTATCGCTTAGAAAGTAGTTGCAGGTGTGGTTGAGCCTGGCGGCCTGCTCAGAAATCGCCTTGACCAGGGGCGGATAGGCGTGGCCCAGGCAATTTACCGCGATTCCGGAAGTGAAGTCCAGGTATTTTTTACCGTTTATATCCGTAACCCAGGCCCCCTCCCCTTTCGCGAGGATAACAGGAAGCCTGTGGTATGTATTCATAAAAGCGTCGTTCATCAGTTATTCCTTTATGATTCTATCATCGTGCCCATGCCTTCGTCGGTGAAAAGCTCGACTAAAAGGGCATGGGGCAAGCGTCCGTCAATAATGTGGGTTCTCCTGACGCCTCCGTCCATCGCAAGAAGACAGCAGTCAAGCTTCGGGATCATGCCCTTGCTGACTATACCGTCTCTTTTAAGGGTTTCCAGCTCAGAGCGGTTCGTCTGCCTGATTAACGAGGCAGGATCCTGTACATCGCGGAGTATACCCATCACGTCCGTCATTAGCATTAGCTTTTCAGCTTTCAGAGCGCCCGCGATTTCGGCGGCGGCAATGTCAGCGTTTATGTTGAGCGAGCGGCCCTCGTCCTCGCCAATGCCGTAGGCCACGGAAGAGACCACCGGAATAATCCCGTCGTCCAGCGCGGAGTTGAGGATCGTTGTGTCCACGCCTGTCACATCGCCGACAAGGCCGAGGTCTTCGCCGCTTTTTCGGCGGGCTTGAAGCAGCGCGCCGTCAATGCCACAGAGGCCCATTGCCCTGCCGCCTGAGTGCTGGATAAGGGAGCAGATGTCTTTGTTCAGCTTGCCGCAGAGAACCATCTGGACGATTTCCATGGTTTCCTCGTCGGTGTAGCGCAGGCCGTTGATAAAGCGGCTTTCTTTTCCGGCCTTTTTAAGCATTGCGTCAATCTCTGGCCCGCCGCCGTGAACCAGCACGGTACGAATTCCCACGCAGGCCATAAGGATAATGTCCTGAATTACGGCGGCTTTAAGCTCCTCGTTGATCATCGCGTTACCGCCGTATTTAACCACTATGGTTTTACCCCGGAACTGCTGGATATACGGCAAGGCGTGAACAAGGATCTCGGCTACATCCGCGCTTTGATATTGATTCTTCATGAGCGATAGTCCCCGTTTATCTTTACATAGTCGTAAGTCAAGTCGCAGCCCCATGCCGTCGCGCTGCCGCTTCCTTTTCCGGCTTTTACGCGGATTTCAATTTCTTCCCGCTTGAGTATCCTTTTGGCGTCTTCTTCGGAAAATGTCATGGAAGCGCCGCCCCGGCAGACCGCGATTTCCTCCCCTTCGCTCGCGAAGCTCACGTCAACTTCGTCCGGGTTAAAGTCCGCGCCGGAGTAGCCCATGGCGCAGAGAATCCGTCCCCAGTTGGCGTCCGAGCCGAAACAGGCGGCCTTTACCAGGCTGGAAGAAACGACAGACTTGACGAGGGTTTCGGCGGCGTTTTCATCCTTCGCCCCCTGAACGGTGACTGTCACCAGCTTTGTGGCGCCTTCGCCGTCTCTTGCCAACTGGCGGGAAAGATCGACGCAAAAGCCTTCCAGCGCCCTGGAAAAAATTTCATAGCCGGGCGTCCCGGCTTTTATCCGGGAGTTTCCGGCCTCGCCGTTCGCCATAATGATCACCATGTCGTTGGTTGAAGTGTCGCCGTCAACTGAGACGCGGTTAAAGGAGCGGCGGACAGAGCCGCGCAGGCTCGCGTCAAGGGCTTCCTTTGAAATGGCGGCGTCCGTGGTGATAAAGCAGAGCATTGTCGCCATGTTGGGGTGAATCATCCCCGACCCCTTTAGCATTCCGCCGATCTTTACGCTCTTGCCGTCTATTTCAATTTCAACCGCCCCGTCTTTTTTTCTTATGTCCGTAGTCATGATCGCTTCAAGGGCCGTCAAATGGCCTTCTTCGCTGTTTTTTAGCGAATCGCGGAGAGAGGCCATACCGCTTTCAATGGGTTCCATCGGGAGAGGCACGCCGATAACGCCGGTAGAAGCCACCGCTACTTCTTTGGGGCTTATGCCGAAAAGACCGCCGGCAAGGCTCGCCATTTTTCTCGCGGCGGCAAGGCCGCCCTCGCCGGTGCAGGCGTTGGCGTTCCCCGAATTGGCGATTACCGCGCGCAGAACGCCGCCGGAGACGTGTTCCTGGCTTACCAGGACGCAGGCGGATTTAACCTTGTTGGTTGTAAACATCGCGGAGGCCGCGCACGGCTTTTCTGAATACAGCAAAGCCAGGTCGAGCTTTTTTGATTTTGCCCTGATGCCGCAGTGTATGCCGCCCGCGGAAAAACCTTTTGGAGCGCAGACCCCTCCGTTTATTTTTTTTACGTTGTACTTTAAATCGGACATAAAAACTCCTTGCCGCCTAGAAAAGGGCCGGAACTGTATCGAGCCCCTCAGTTTCGTCAAACTTCATAATAATGTTCATGTTCTGGATTGCCTGTCCCGCCGCGCCCTTTACCATGTTGTCGATGGCGGTAATAACGATGAGCGCGCTCCCCTCCTGATCCATGTTGACGGAAATATCGCAATAGTTCGATTGCCTCACCCGTCCGGTAGAAGCCATCACACCCTGTGGAAGAACGCGCACAAAAGGCTCTTCTTTGTAATACTCCGCGTAATGCTCTCTCACTTCCTCGATTTTTTCTTCAGTTTCCTTTGAAGGCGGCCTGACCGCGCCGGCTGACCGCGCCGAGGACTGCCATTCCTTTTTAAGCGGGATGTAGACGGTGCTGAGTATGCCCCGGTTCATAGGCGCAAGGTGAGGCGTGAAAATGAGCTTCGGCGCGTGCCCTCCGGAAATGGCGGCCATCTTCTGCATATTTCTGCTTATCTCCGGAATATGCCGGTGAGCCCCTACTTTATAAGGGGACATCGAGTCTGAGCATTCAGGGAAGTGGAAGGAGCGCTGGGGCTCCCTGCCGCCGCCGGTTATTCCCGAGGCGGAATCCACGATTATCGTTTCAGTTGAGGCAAGGCCCATTGCCAAAGCGGGAAGCATCCCAAGGGAGGCCCCTGTAGGGTAACAGCCGGGATTGCCGATGATGACCGGGCCCGCGGCGGAAAGGGTTTTTATATGCTCCCTGTTCAGTTCCGGCAGGCCGTAAACCGAATGTTTTCGCAGTTCCGGGTGTACATAGCCCTTGCCGTACCAAGCTTTAAAAGTCTCTTCGTCTTCGTCAAAGCGATAGTCCGCGGAAAGGTCAATAAAAGACACGTTCTTTTCAAGACAGGCTTTCGCGAAAGGCTCGCCGACTCCGTGGGGCAAAGCCGCGAAAACCACATCCGCCGCCTTTACAACCTCTTCGGGCTTGACCAGGGGGCAGGAGACCTTCCCAAGAAAATTGGGATAAACATTTTCTATCCAGCCGCCTTCCAGGCTCACCGATCCCAGGCAAAGGCCGTCTACTTTTTTATGCCCCTTCAAAAGCCTTACCAATTCAGCGCCCGCATAGCCCGCCGCGCCAATAACGCCAGCAATCATTTAGTTGCCTCCGATTTTATTTTGCATATTTATTGAATATTGTCAAGTAAATTATCGGTTTTCTGTAAAAAAATGTGAAATTTTGTATATTTATGCAAAAAAATTCCAAAGCGCTTTCGCACCCCTTGCCTTTTACTCCCCTGCGTGGTATAGAAATTCAATGAAATTGAGATGTATAGCCTTTGCGGTTCTGGCGGCGCTGGCGGTTTCCTGTGTTTCCTCGGCGCCCATAGTAATACCCGATAATCTCACGGCGGCGGAGCTGATCCAGCGCGGCCAGGAAGCTTCCGACAAGAACCGTTATAACGTTTCCGTTCAATACTACGAAGCGATACTTGAACGGTACCCCTACGATATCGACAGCGTTATCGCGGCGGAATACGAGATCGCGTTTATCCATTACAAGCAAAAAAATTACGCGCAGGCAAAGACCGAGTTTTACCAGGTTCTGGATCATTACAATATCCCTGACCAGGAACTGCTTCCCGCCCAGTTTAAAATACTTTCCAACATAGTCCTGGGAAAGATACAAGAGATAGAAGCCTCGCGGCCAAAAAAGTAAACCAGTTGCCTACTGGGGCAAAAGAATGGCGCTTAGCTTAATGCCTTTTCCGGCTATCTTTTGCAATGCCATTTCCTGCGAAATTTCTCCTTTCTGCACGGGATGAGGGGGCGCGTCCCCCGCAAGAATAAGCAGTCTATTCTCAGCCGCCCAGGGGAATTTGTCGGCGCCGTCGTACAGGGCTTCGTAGACGGCTTCGGGAATGTCCCCGCCACCCCAGGTTACGATTGAGTTGAGGTAACGCTGAAAAAGATCGAAGTCTTTTGTAAAGGGGACTATTTTGGTTATATAGGTATCCGGCGGATAGTCCCTGTAAAGCACCATGCCTACGCGCCAATCGGCGGCGGCGCTAAGGGTCTTACGCAACATGGGGACAAGCATTTTGCGGACGCTGTCAATGTACTTGCCCATACTGCCCGTTGTATCCAGGCAGATGACTATGTCAATGCTTTTGCCTTCCTCCCGTTTTAGCAGGCTTTGAATTATGTCGATTAAATCTTGCGGGCCGGAGGCGTAGACAAAATCCCCGTTTGTTTTTCTGGCGATTTCGACGAAGGATTCTTCAGTTTTCTCGATCTGCTCTTTCGCGGGTTCCTCAGGCGGCCTTTGAATGCCCATCAGCACAAAAGGGTTGTCGGCAAAACTGCCCCTGTAGTCCGCGTAGGGGTAACTGAACGCCCGAACGTTTATATAAGTCCCGTTGGTCATCAGGACTTCGCCGTGGCGGCCGCTTTCGTATCCATAATTGACTACCCAGGGAACAAAAATGTGGAACGCCTCTCCCAGCTCAGGATGCTGTTCCGTAGCGGTAGCGACCAGGGAATAAATCCTGCTTTCACGCGGGATCGGAACGCCGTCCAAAAGCCGGATCTCGTTGCCGTTTATGGGGTTCCATTCAAGCGCGCGGTAAGCGAAATTGTCCTCCCTCATGCTAGGATCGCGGGTTGATTCGGTCAGCAGTACCGAGGAGATACCGCCTTTTTTTTTGATAAAAAGATGAAAGCCGTTATCGGCCCTTTGCTCAAAGCGAAAATCTTCAGGGACAAGCGACAGTCCCTGCCCTGAAAGCCGGAGAGCCGACAGAAAAAAGACACAGAAAGAGAGAAAAATACTTTTCTTCATCGCTTTTAATATCGGATATTTTTTGGGCTTTCATTCCCGCTGTTATTGGTATATATTGGAGCGATGAGATCTGCAAAAGAACAAACGCTGGACGTTAAAATCAAGGAAAGCCTGCAAGCTCTGGGCGTTTCGGCTAAGGTAATGGAAGCGGCAAATATGGTTGCCACCGATGAAGAAATTCAGGCCGTTCAGGAATACGCCAACAATGTGTCGATAGTCCGCCTGGGATACAACGACCACGGGCCGGTTCATATGCGTACTGTTTTGTTGAACGCGGTCATTATGCTGGGTTTTCTGAGGGAGGCCGGCATAAAAACAAGTTTACAGAACGAGAACATCGGTGACTTCGATGACAGCATTATCGCGGTAATATACGGCGGAATGCTGCACGATTTGGGAATGACCATGGGCCGGCATGATCATGAAATTTTCAGCATGCCTTTGGCTTATCCGATAATAGACAGGCAGTTATCCCTGATTTACAAAGACAATCTGCAAAAAAAAGTAATGGCCCGCTCCCTGGCTCTGGAATGTATCGCCGGCCACATGGGAAACCGGCCTGTTTATTCCCTTGAGGCGGGCATTGTGCAGGTAGCCGACGGCTGTGACATGACCAAGGGCCGCGCCAGAATTTCCATGTCCCTGGGACAAAGCCCCAGAATGGGGAGCATACACCAGTATTCGGCCAATTCGATTGAAAAAGTCATGCTTACAAAAGGCCGGGAAAAACCCATACAGATAGAAGTCTTAATGTCCAGCGAAGTAGGCCTTTTCCAGGTAGAGGAAGTTCTCCTGACAAAAATCGCTTCCAGCACAGCCAAGCCTTACATTGAGCTGTACGCCTATGTAGAGGGAGAGGAGCCCAAGCGGTATTTGTGATACCAAGGGTCAGGGCTCAATAAGCCTGCGACGCGATAATGTCACCATTCCTGTCCATAGTATATTTCATGGCCGAAACCCTGGAATAAGAACCCGGCGATCCTTCTTCTGAATAATTTCCGCCAGAATCCATTCCCTGATCCAACAGTAATATGAATTTATTGGTTTTGTTTTGGATCTGATCGAACAGATTATTAATGAAGGTTCTGTAGTTTGCGGGCAAATCATCAAACTTGTGGTCAATTGTGCCATAATTTTGGCAAGTCTGACTAAGCCATTGAGGTTCAATATCGCCGTTAAAACGAGGATCGTTACTGTAATCGGCAAAACTGGCATTGATGGGAATTATGGCGACGCGCCCTTTATTCTTGTCCTCATCCCTAGAATCCCCGTCTGTTGTAAATTTGTTGCCCGTTAAAGTAATGGTATCAGCCATAGGGAAAAGAAATTCGATGTCCAGCACGTCTTTGGTGCTTGTAAAAGTATTGCCGGTCAAGACGGCATTGTTACCCATGAAACACCGCCCGGTTTTACTACCGGAATTATTTACATAAACTTCGGTATTCGTGATCTTCACGCGGTCGGCTAATGCCGGCCTTCCTACCGTGTAGGGGTCAGCGCATATACCCAGCATTGGCATGTCTGTGGTAGCGCCAATAAAAGTGATATCGCAATTGACAATCTCCACATTATTAATTGTTTCTGCCTTATTGTATTCTTCAAGACTCTGTACGGGGCCCGGCTCATCTGAAAGGCTGGCATTAACCGCGGTATACTCCTTATACCGTCCGGAAATCATGACCGCGCAGTAGCAACCATCCTGATATTTGGGAACGGTTTCCGATACGCTTTGTATCTTAATCTTCAGACCGTCCAATTTAACGCCGGAACGCGTGATATGAATTCCCCTTGTAAGCGGCACACTAGCCTTGATGGTTACCTCTCCGGTTCCCGGGAAGGTGTCCTTGCTGATGAACAGCGGATAGGCCAGATCCTGGGCAAAAGTAACCGTATAATTCATTGACGCGTCGTTGGATATCATGTATGTAATTACATCTGTTAAAGCGGTCAAGCTTACCCCGCCGCTTCCTCCAACGACTATTTCTGTGTTGGCTAGAGCTACCACAACCTGGGCAACATTGCTTTTATTAACGCCTCCGCTGGCGTTAATGACCCTCACATAATAAAAGGAAGTGCCTGTAAAAGTCGTGGGCAGGGTGTAGGAGGCCGACGTAGCGCCTGAAATTGGCGTCCCGGCATCGGCGGCCTGCCCCGCCTTATACCACTGGTACGAATGAGTCCCGGTCTCGCCGCTGGTCCTCAACGAAACCGTAAGAGTTTTTGCCTGACCAACAGACAGCTTAATTGGGCTTGTATCAAGGTCTGTATCAAACACCGGTTTAACGGGGTTAGTGCCATCAGTCCTGTAACCCGTAATAGTCCCCCCGCCGGACTTTGGTATATCATTTGGAAAAATCAGGCTGGGCTTGCTGTTGATCGTGGTCAGGATTCCTTCGAATGAAGTTCCGCCGGTAGTCGGTCTAAATATTACGTTGGTTCCGCTAATCTCTATCGCGCCTTTGGAAACCTGCGAAGTCTCATAAATTATTTCATAGCTGTCATTGGTTTGAGGGGTCATAATTTGTTTTTTAAAGGTTCTTGTGGTGCTGAATATAGTTTTTACAACCCTGCCTGTTTCGTCCTTCCCCTTGATTTCAAGATTTTCGTAGGACTCCTGGGCGCTTCCACCACCACCGCCACCGCCGCCCACATCCCCGCCGCCAATACTGCCTCCGAATATATCGCACGCGGTAAGGCCCAGTCCCACAGCCAGTATTGTTACAAGCAATCCGAATAAATATCGTTTCTTCATAAAGGCCCCCTTCACGCGTTTAGCTCTTTATACAATATAAGACAGCTCTTTTACCATATCGGCATTTTTGGACGGGAAATCCAGTTTTTAGGGGATCGGTTAATTTTTACTGTCATTAAATACTGTCGTTCTAGGAATTCGCGCTTACCACGCAGTACCTTTTCTTCCCAGCCCGCAGAACAAGTTCCCCTTTGCCGTCAAGGTATTCCGCGCCAATGATGGCGGCCACATCGCCCACCGCCGAAAGCTCGCCAGAGGAAGCTTTGCCGGGCGCGGAGACAAACGCCCCGCCCTGCTCGACAAGGCGGCGGGCCTCGCTTTTGGTTGGGGCAAGGCCGGCGTCGCAGAAAAGATCGACGACGTTGTAGCCCGCTTCAAATTTGGCCTTTGACAGTTTCGCCTGAGGCATGGCGGATCTGTCGCCCTCGCCCCCAAACGCGGCCCTGGCCCCGGACATTGCCTTGTCGGCTTCTTCCTTCCCGTGAATGATCGAGGTAATCTCCCAGGCAAGACGCTCTTTGCCTTCGTTGGGATTTTTGCCAGGCGCGGTGATCTTGTCTATCTCGCCCACCGTAAGAAAGGTGAACATCAATAAAAAACGCCGTATGTCCGCGTCCTGGATATTCCGCCAATACTGGAAAAAATCATAAGGCGATGTTAAGGAAGGATCGAGGAAGAGCGCCCCTTTTTCGGTTTTGCCCATTTTACTGCCGTCGGCGTTGCTTACCAACGGGAAAGTCAGCGCGTAAGCGTCGGCTCTTTCTATCCTTCGAATAAGATCCACGCCGGCTATGATATTGCCCCACTGATCGTCGCCTCCAATCTGAAGGCGGCAACCGTAACGGCGGTAAAGCTCAAGAAAGTCATAACTTTGCAGGAGCTGGTAGTTAAATTCGATGAAAGTCAGCCCCGTCTCCAGTCTTATCTTGTAGGCTTCAAAAGTAAGCATCCTGTTCACCGAAAAATGGACTCCGATTTCCCGCAGAAAGTCGATGTAATTCAGATTCGCGAGCCAGTCCTTGTTGTTGGCCGTTATTGCCTTAACTCCGTCAATACCGACAAAATTGCTAATCTGCGCCAGAATCGACGCGGCGTTTTTGTCCAACTGCTCGTAACTCAACATCTTGCGGGTCTCGGTCTTGCCGGAAGGATCGCCGATTCTGGCGGTTCCGGCGCCCATCAGGGCAATACCCTTATGCCCCGCGTCCATGAGATGGCGAAACGCGAAAAACGGAACCATGTGGCCGATATGGACACTCGGCCCTGTGGGATCAACTCCTATATAAAAAGTAACCGGCTCCCTGTTCATCAGGCTGGAAAGTTCTTTTTCATCACTGCATTGGGCAAAGAGTCCCCGGACTTTCAAATTTTCTAGAGCGTCATTCATGCTAATCAAATCCTCCGGCTTAATTCTAGCGGATTTTTCGACTAAAGGCCAATAGCAAAGCGAAGAAGGGACGTATGGTTCGTGTGGTTTGTGGTAGAAATTTGAAACTGCTAACATTATGCTAACTATAGGAGCCAATAATGAACGCGGACAGATTCGCCCATCGCAAAAGCAAGGCAAAACTCTTTTTCAAAAAGCGGGACGGAAGCCCCCTGGCTAACGAAACAGTGGAACTGCGCCAAAAACGGCATGAATTCCTTTTTGGCTGCGGCGGGTTTGACGCTTTGGATTTCGCGGGGGGAAAACCGGATGGCGGAAATATAGATGAACAGCAAAGGGCCAACTGCAAAGAACTGCTTGACCTTATCTTCAGCCTTTGCAATTACGCGACCCTGCCTTTTTACTGGGGCCGCTACGAGGCGGAAGAAGGAAAGCCTGATGAAAAACGAACCATAGCCGCGGCTAAGTATTACGCCGAACGGGGAGTTGTCACAAAAGGCCATCCCCTCTGCTGGCACACGGTCTGCGCCCCCTGGCTCATGAAGTATTCCAACGCCGAAATCATCAAAAAACAGCTTGAGCGCATACACAGAGACGTGGGCGCGTTCAAGGGCCTTATCGACAAGTGGGACGTGATTAACGAGGTGGTGATCATGCCCATCTTTGACAAATACGACAACGCGGTTACAAGGATATGCAAGGAGCTGGGCCGCGTACAGATGGTAAAAGAAGTCTTCACCGCCGCGAAAGAGGCGAATCCCGGAGCGTCACTGCTAATCAATGATTTTGATCTCACTTCCAAATACGAGATCCTTATCGACGGCTGTCTTCAGGCGGGGGTTCTCATTGACACCATCGGTCTTCAGACCCACCAGCACCAGGGCTACATGGGGCTTGAAAGGCTTGAGGAAATTCTCGACCGCTATTCCCATTTCGGCCTTCCCCTGCATTTTACCGAAAACACCATCCTTTCGGGGCATCTGATGCCGCCTGATATTGTCGATCTGAACGACTACCAGATCCCCGAATGGCCGAGTACTCCTGAAGGCGAAGAAAGGCAGGCCCGCGAGCTTGTTGAAATATACGAGGCTCTCTTTTCTCATCCTTCCGTGGAGGCTATCACCAACTGGGATTCCAAAGATGGAAGATGGCTTGGCGCGCCTTCCGGTCTGCTCCGCAAGGACAACAGCCCCAAACCGGCCTACCATGCCCTCTTGGCGAAAATAAAGGGCGAGTGGTGGACTACAGAGACCTTGAGGACTGATACACAGGGAGAAGTTATTTTTGAAGGCTTTAGGGGAGATTACGAGGCTTTGGTGAAGGGAACAGGAATTCCCTTCACCCTTCGCAGGAACCAGAAGCAAATTGAACTTCAATACAGCGTAAGCCCTTAGAATACAGCGCCTTGTATTTAAGAAAGTATCTGTGCTAGTCTTTCATATAGTTTAGAAAATAATTTTAGCGAGGTTCACGATGGTAATTTTAACATTGAATTGCGGTTCTTCTTCGGCAAAATATCAGGTATACGACTGGGAAAAGAAGGACATCCTGGCGGTGGGGATTGTTGAGAAGGTAACTCTGGGCGGTTCCTATATTACCCACAAGGTAAATCCAAGTTTTGGCCGGGATGAATACGTCGCCAACCACGATTGCCCTGATCACACCGAGGCGGTGAACCTCATCATAAAAACCCTGACAGACCCGGCAACCGGGGTAATCAGCGACATGAGCGTTATTAAGGCCGTCGGTCACAGGACTGTTCACGGCGGAAACAAGTTTATCAAGAGCGTGATTGTAGACGACGCGGCAATGGCCGCCTTTAACGAGATGACCGACATGAGCCCGCTTCACAACCCAGCCAACATTCTGGGCATTAAAGCGGCCCAAAAAGTCATGCCAAACGTGCCCCACTGCGCGATCATGGACACCGCCTGGCACCAGACTATGCCCAAGGAATCCTTCCTTTACGCGGTTCCCTACGAATGGTACGAAAAATACTCTGTCCGCCGCTACGGCTTTCACGGCACAAGCTTCCTTTACACCGCCAAGCGCGCCGCGGTGCTGCTGGGCAAAGACCCCTTCAAAACCAACCTTATCATCGCCCACTTGGGCAACGGCTCTTCGATTAACGCGGTGAAAGACGGCTGCTCCTTCGACACAAGCATGGGCATTACCCCGCTTGAGGGGCTTGTAATGGGAACCCGCTCCGGCGACATTGACCCTGCCCTGCCCTTCTACGTTATGCGA
>Ga0268262_10003737_pt1 | contig 16233 bp, 16 predicted proteins | sample TergutNc150P3_FD_190354 | JGI IMG/M metagenome (GOLD analysis project Ga0268262, IMG submission 190354) | Nasutitermes corniger P3 segment gut microbial community from laboratory colony in Florida, USA - Nc150 P3 (SPAdes) (version 2) | ecosystem: Host-associated > Arthropoda: Insects >... | reverse complement strand
CGTTTCCGTCCAGAGATTCTTCCCAGCCAAAAAAAACATCAAAACCCCGGCGAAGCCCTTCTTCCTTAGTAATTTCATAACCCCGACAATATTCTTGTACCCATTTCTTCCAGGGAAGATTTCGATCCGCGCGGGTGTTCCCGTTAAAAAAATGATCTGTGATAATAATGCCCGCATAGCCCAGATCAATGTACCTTTGTACATATTCCCGCCCCCTGGAAACACCGCAACTGCTGCTTTCCCTGGTGTGCAGATGTGTTTCATAAAGATAAGTCATCAACTATTCCTTGGTGACAAGTCGCCAAAGCTTTTTGATAAGACCGATACGCCCAAAAAGCACCCAGAAAAGCAGAACAATGATGATAAGAGCAGGCACACCGTACATGACGATCCCTGTAATAACAACCAGTGCAGTTGAAAAGACATCTCCAAAGGAGCCAAAAAGATCTCCAAATCTCTCGGCAAGAGTTGGCGCGGAATAGGATGCTCCCGTGGGCCCGGCAATATTTACATTAACAGTAGAATAATCGACAAGGTTTGCCAGATTTCGCAGTTGAGTACCCGTCCAATCTATTTCCTGCTGTAAATCCGCTATCCTGCTTTCTACAGTCATAATCTCATCGATGTTTCGGGCTTTGCCCAGATAACCCTGATAGGTACTAAGCAGCTCACGCTTTACAGCAAGCCGCCCCTCAAGGTCGTAGTAACGAAGTGTCACATCCTCGGTGTTTTCTGTGCGGCTGGTTACCCTGCCAAGACCAGCCAACTCTGCCAGCATTGCGTCATAAGAATCAGATGGGACCCTTATGCTGTAATTTCGGGAGTTTTCGTAAATCGTAGTTGAAGCCGCCCAAGCGCCGAATTTATTCATTAGCTCGGACAAAGGTTTTTCCGTTGCGGCAGGATCATCCACCCTTAAACTTATGTACGCGCTTTTTGTCAATTTGCGGCTTTGGCCCGCAATTTCCGGCTGGGCGAGATTTCCATCGCTATATGCGGAACCTCCGGCCTCCATCTTGATGGCCTCGTCGTATTCTAAGGCTGCATTATCCGTGGCAAAAAACATAGCCTCCTGCCTTCCATAAGACGACGCAGATGCGGCCTTGTATCCTTTGCTACAGGCGCAAACCAGAAAAAGCGAAGCGAAGAAAAGTGATAATAAACCTGTTTTATGTTTTTTCATATTAAATTCCTTGCTGTAGTTTATTTTTTTTTACTAATACATTCTAGTGGGCAATAACAGCTAAGAATTTATTCAAATTTTTTCACGCAAAGACGCAGAGGCGCAAAGGACGCAGAGAGCTAATAGTCATGAGAAAGCCCGATTCCTCTTTCATGTTTGTTTTAATTATTAAATAAGAAAAAGCTTGTAAGAGAAATAAAATTTGGTAATCACACTATGCTCTTCGCGTCCTCCGCGAGCTCTGCGTGATGATATTTTGAGAAAATACTCAGTAATATGTTATCCTGTAATCCGCAGTGGTGCTAAAGCCGATTTTTCTATAGACTTTGCAGGCGGCGGCATTGCGCTTTTTGACAAAAAGGGAAAGCCCCTTCCCCTGAGCTAAAAGCCCCTCGGCAAAAACCGCCGTCATCTTTGAGCCGATACCAAGGTTCCGGCAGTCCGGGCGCACATACACCCCGCCTATCTGGTACCGTGTAAAAGATTCCGCGCTGGTGTTGATCTTTCCCACAACCTGACCGTCCAGCTCCGCCACAAGAACTTGTTCCCGTTCAATAATGTTCCGGATATTCAAACGGGTAACCGCTGGATTAAAAACCGCGTTTACGGGGAGAACTTCTTCCTGCTCGTAAGCGGATTGAAGGGCAAAAAGAGCATCCTCGTCTTCGGGCAAGGGAGGACGCAAGGTAAGAGAGGCAGGGCCTGCCCTTTGGGTTACAGGCTTTAACGCGCCATCCAGGTTCATAAGCTCGTACTCAATCTTCTCTGCCGCGTAATAACCTTGATATTCCATAAGGGTTTCAAGGCGGCTGGCGTCCTCCCGAAGACCCTGAAGGGCATGTATGTAAACTTTGCCAAGGAAACGGTTTAAAAAACGGGGAGCGGGAATTTGCGAGTTTTTGCCAAACACGGGAAAAAGGGTTTGCCGGCTGTGTATAAGCAAGGCCGAAATTTCACCCTCCGCCCCCGGCATATACCAGATGTGATCGCGGCTTTCTTTCATGCCAAGAAAACGCCCCGACGCGCTGACGCAGTATTTTTCTCTTTCTCTGAGAAAGGCCTCTGCCTTACAGCGCTCGTTTTTTAAGACCTTATGCCAGCGGTTGAGCTTTTTTCCTGGCCGTATACTCATTGCTCTAATTTCCGGATGAAGGCAGCATGTTCAACGCAAAAGGGAGTTTCCCTTCTCCTTTTATTCTGCCAAGTATGGCCGAAAAGCCCGCTATGAACGATTCCGGTGCGTAACTATAAACCGCCACTGCGCCATCCGCCCAGGGAACCTCGTCAAGATAAGCTGGACTCAGCACTGAAAAGACAATCACCCTTTTATTTAAGCCCCGCAGCTGCTGGAGTATTCTGATTCCGGCTTTGTTGGAAAGGCAGAAGATCACAGTGTCAACATTCCTGGCATAAGAAATAATTTCTGTGTTGGTCTGACTCGTATCGTAAAAGTATGAAACCGCACCCGGAAAGGCTTTTCTCCCATAAGTGAAAAAATCCGTAAAGTTCCCCGCCAGAAGCACCCGGCCCGCCTTCTCCACGCTCAGTGGAAAAACGTTCCTGCTATCCACAAGGGTAACGCTTCGGGCTGCAAGGCCGAGAAAAAAAGCAGTTCCCTCCGGATCAACAAGGCCGTCATCGATCTTTTTTAAATCGGGAATGTAAGGAACTTTTTTCTCTCCCCGAAGGTATTCCAGTTTTAAAACGAGTATTCGACGGCAGGCGTCCCGAACCCGCTCCCGAAATTCCGGCTCGTTCTTCATGGAAGAAGCCAGATAGGTCCATACGGTGTCGTTTAGGCTTGGGGTTTTTGAAAGCATGATGATGTCGTTGCCGGCAAGAAGCGCCTGCTTTGCGGCCCGCGAAAGGCTTCCGGCAAATTCGGTGGCCCCGTTCATCATCAAGTCATCAGTGATGATAAGGCCCTTGTAGGCAATTTTGTCTCTTAAAATATCTTTTAAAAACCAGGAAGAAAGTGAGGCGGGAGTATCGCCGGCCTGTGTGTTGGGAAAGGCCAGGTGCCCGCTCATTATTGCCGGGAGCCCTTCTTTTGCAAGAAGCCTGTAAGGGAGCAGCTCTCTGTCCCAAAGCAAATCAAACGAAGCGTAAATTTTTGGCAGCACCCCGTGGGAATCCAGGTCTGTGTCTCCGTGGCCTGGGTAGTGTTTCGCCGTGGCAATAACTCCCGTTTCCTTGTGGCCCTTCGCAAAGGCCGCTCCCAGTATGCCCGCCTGTACAGGATCGGAGCCGAAAGATCTTGGGCCGATTAAAGTTGAATCCCGGTTTGTGTAAAGATCCACGCTGGGGGCAAAATTCATGTTGATGCCCAAAAGGGACAGTTCCCGCCCTATGTAGTACCCCGACCAGTAGGCGTCCATCGGCCTTCCTGACGCGCCGATAGCCATGTTCCCCGGAGTTTCACTTGTTGCGCCCTTTACATGGCGTACAAGCCCGCCCTCCTGATCTGTTGCCACAAAAAGAGGGATGCCGAATCCTGAAGCCAGGGCGTTCTTTTGTAAATTGCCCACCGTCTCAGCAAGTTTTCGGGTGTCTTCGGTATTCCAGCCAAAAATTTTCACCCCGCCAATGTTGCGGCTTCGTATCCAATCCATGATCAGAGGAGAAGGCTCGGCCCCGACCCAGCCCAGCATAAAAGTCTGAGCCAGAGCCTGCTCGTCGCTCATCTCGTTTGTCAGGCGCAGCGCAAGTTCGTTAATATCTCCTGGATCATTAAAGGAAAGAGAGAACACCGGAAGCGAGAGCAAAAGCAAAAATCCCAAAAATATTTTTTTCACAAAAGGCTCCGCCCTGGACTTTGCGTCAATTCTCGCCTTTTAGACTGTCGATGTAAGCGGCGGCGCAATGCGCGGCCACTGCGCCATCGGCGGCGGCGGTTACTACCTGCCGGAACGGCGTTGTTCTAACGTCTCCGGCGGCAAAAAGCCCTGGCACGGAAGTTGCCATTTTTTGATCAGTGACAATATAGCCGGCTTCGTCCAGGTCAACTTTCAGGCCGCCGTCAAGCCCCGAAACCAGAGAAGTCTGCGGGACGATTCCGGCAAAGATAAAAACCGCGTCGGCGCTATCTTCGCCGGGTGTACCGTTTCCCTCCAGCAAAACCGAAGTTACTTTGGCTCCACCCCGGATTTCCTTCATCACTGTGTTGAACCGCACGCTTATATTTGGATTGTGAAGCACGCGATCCGCCAGGGCTTTTTGGGCGCGAAATTTTTCCCTGCGGTGGATTAAGACTACCTGATTGGATAGATGCGAAAGGTACTGGGCCTCGACACAGGCCGTGTCACCGCCGCCTACGACAAAGATTTTTTTTCCCTTGAAAAATGGACCGTCGCAGGTGGCGCAGTAAGAAACCCCTCGGCCTGAAAATTCCTTTTCGCCAGGGATGCCAAGGGGGCGGTGTTTTGCCCCGGTCGCGATAATTACCGCCTGGGCTTTTAGGGTTTTGCCGCTTGCAAGGGCGATTGAAAAGAGATCGCCTTCCTTTTTAAGGGTCTTTACCTCTTCCGTTAAAATTTTTGCCCCGAAACCTTCGGCCTGAAGGCGCAGATCCTCGCTGAATTCAAACCCCGACTTGCCGGAGGCAATGCCAGGGTAATTTTCCAGCGCATCTATGTACAAAGCCTGTCCGCCTGGGGAAAGCTGTTCCAGCACCAGAACAGAAAGATTTGCCCTTGCGCCGTACTGGGCGGCTGTAAGCCCTGCCGGGCCTGCTCCAATGATAATCAAATCGAAAATTAAATTGGTGTCTGCATTAGTCAGCATTGTTCATTTTACAAAGCTTCCGGCAAATTTTCAACAGATACACTGTTGCAATAATTTTGTATGTGGTATGATAACAGCGGAATATATCCGGCAATGGAACAACTAAATACCGTTGGAAAAAAAATCTTTCTTCTCTACCCACATAGCGTTGTCCGCGACGAGATGCTGGATTGGCTTATTATGGCGGGTTACGAAACTTATACTGTAGCGAATGAAAAAAAGGCCTTAAAGCTTCTGGAAAAATTCCCTGGTTCCATCATGTTTATTAATATTGACGAAGGCCTGAGAGAAGATGAATGGGAAGGATACATTCGCGGCATTCTGGAAAACCCTAAAACCAAAGACAGTCGTCTGGGAATTCTGTCCTACAACCAGGATCGGAATTTAATGAAGAAGTATTTGATGGAAATGGTTCTTCCCTGCGGTTACATTCAGCTTAAACTTGGGTTCGAGGAAAGCAAAAATATAATCCTCCACGCCCTGGAGGCCAACGAAGCCCAGGGCCGGCGAAAGTGCATAAGAGCGGAATGCGAGGATGATATAAACGCCATTATTAACTTTAAAGGTGATACAGTTCTGCTCCAGGGAAAAATTCTTGATATAAGCTCAACAGGAATAGCGGCGAGGCTGCAATCCCGCGCTGACTTACCGTCCAATTCGCTTATAAGAAATGTGCAGTTAAAACTCCGGGGCGGTATTCTGATGTCTGACATGATTGTCATGGGCCAGAGGATAAACGACAATGGCGTTTATATAATGCTTTTTGCTTCCAAATTACCTGAAGACGATAAACTTGTGATCCACCGTTACATCAAGCAACGCCTGCAAAAGTTCATTGATGCCGTAAGAGTCTAGCTACGAGTCAATTCCAGCGGCTTTTCTTGCGCGCTTGACCGTGGCGGCGGCAATGGGCCGGGCCCGTTCGGCTCCCTTCGCCAGAATTTCGTCAAGCACCTTGGGGTTCGCCATGAGCTCATCATACTTTTGTCTTTTTGGGGCAAGTTCGCGGTTCGCTACCCTGAAAAGCTCTTCCTTCGCTTCGCCCCAGCCCATGCCGCCGGCGCGGAGGCGTGAAGCCAACGCAGCCTGCTCGTCAGGGTTGGCAAAGAGCTTGTAATAGGCGTATATCTGTGACGCATCAGGGTCTTTCTTTTCTTCCACACCCTGCGAATTTGTAACGATCCGCATAATGGTCTTGTGCAGTTCATTTTCGCGCGCAAAGAGCGGAATCGTGTTGCCGTAGCTCTTGCTCATCTTGCGGCCATCTAGGCCCGGCAGTACCGCTACTTCGTCCTGTATCGCACCCTGCGGCACTTTGAGAACCTGGCCGTAGTTGGCGTTAAATGCCTGGGCAATGTCCTGGGCCATTTCAATGTGCTGCATCTGATCCTTGCCAACAGGAACCACATCCGAATCAAAAAGAATAATGTCCGCTGCCATAAGCGCCGGATAGGTAAAAAGCCCCATGTTAATTCCGGCATCGGGATCGTTGCCCTTTTCGGTGTTTGCCTGCACCGCGGCTTTGTAAGCATGGGCCCGGTTCAAAAGGCCCTTTGTGGTAGATGCCATGATTATGATGGTGAGTTCAAAAACTTCCGGTATGGAACTCTGGCGGTAGAAAATGACCTTTTCAGGATCAAGCCCCGAGGCTATCCAGCCCGCGGCCACCTGTCTTATGTTTTTGTTAAGCTCTCTCGGATCCTTTACAGAATTGAGGGAATGATAATCCGCGATAAAATACCGGGCGTCGTATTCTTCCGCAAGACGCAGCGCCGGTTTTATTGCGCCGAAGTAGTTACCGATGTGGAGTTCGCCGGTGGCCTGAATTCCTGTGAGAGAAATTTTCTTCATGATGAGGGTAATCTAGCGATTTAATTGGGATGTGTAAAGGGGAATAGAAACCATTAGAAATACACAGCTAATTAAGCAGCTTATACAGCTTCCCCGACACCGTAAACTGATTTTCTTTTGTCAACAGAAGCGCAATTCCCTCATCCGCGGCAGACGCTAGAAAGTCTTCGGGAATAGGGCGGGAATTACAGACGATTATGACAGAGATATTTACCAAAGTGGCTACGGCTACGGTGTTTTTGTGGGCTTGAATGGTTATAAGAGCGCCGCCGTCTTTGGCGTTTGCCATTACATCTGAAAGAAGGTCGGATGTGTATGCCCCGGAAAGATCAGCATCCGTAAATTTGTCGTGAAGAATTTCGGCCCCCAAAGCGGCGGCGGCCTCGCGTATGGTCATGCTCCCTCCGTATTTTTCGGCGAATCGGTGTATACAACCGAACGGACTTTCGTGCCGACGCCGGGAGTCGATTCAATATAAAACTCGTCCGAAACGCGTTTTGTGTTTGGCAGCCCCATTCCCGCGCCGAAGCCCAAAGACCTTATCCACTCGTCAGCGGTTGACCATCCTTCTTGCAGAACAAGGCTGATGTCCTTGATGCCGGGGCCATTGTCCGCCGCCACAACGATCACCTTGTCGGGTTGAATCGTACAGCTAATTGTTCCACCCAGGGAGTGGACTACCTGGTTTATTTCAAGTTCGTAACTGGCAATGGCGACACGCCGGATAATCTTTGGATCGAAATTCCGGTTTTTAAGGGCTTTCTTAATTTCTGTGGAAGCCCGTCCCGCAAGTTCAAAATCATAGCGCACCGTGGTAAACTCCATCTCCGAAGACTTGTCACGGGCAACGTCTTCTTTGTTGTTTATTTTTTCAAGCCTCATTACCTCGCGGTTCATTTCCACAAGGAGGCTCTTAACTACATCCTTGGAAGAAATAATCCCCACCAATTCCTTGTTCTTGTTTAAAACCGGAAAGCGGCCATAACGGTACTTGTTAAGATAGGAGATCGCGAAGGAAAGGGGCATATCATCTTGCAGAACGATGACATTTCTTGTCATGTATTTTTCCGCCTGTTCGTCGATATATCCGCCTTCAAGGGCCTTTATAATGTCTTCGATGGAAATAATGCCCAAAAGCTCTTTTTCCTCCGAAATGGGAAGGCCGCTAATATAATTTTCCCGCATTACCGCCTGGATGCGGCGTATGGTGTCTGTTTTTTTTGCGGAGATTACCGCGTTCCTCATCACGTCCTTTATCTTCAACTGATAGATAAGTTCCAGTACCACTGATGGAGAATCAACAGTACTGACGGGAATGTCTTCGGAAGGCGTAGAGCTGTCACTCATTGGCTGTCCTCTCTTTTAGTTCTTTTTTAATCGGAAAATATTTCTCGATAACTTCCGCCACACCGTCTTCATCGTTTGTGTGCTCAGTTACCACATCGGCCATACTTTTTATGCGTTCATCCCCGTTTAGCATTGCCACTCCTATACCTGCCCAACGGATCATGGCTTCGTCGTTCATCGAATCCCCGATGGCTATCGTCTGTTCCTGTTTGACTTTCAGGATCTTTGCCACTTTTGCCAAGGCGGTTCCCTTGTCAGTATCTTCGGGCGTTAATTCAAGAAAACAAGGACGGCTGGTAAAAATGGTTAAGCTTTCCCCCAGATAAGTACGGATAATTATTTCTACATTTTTAAGAAGCTCGGGGCTGCCTGGTATTACAAGCTTATAGCAGCCGTCACCGACCATGTCCTTAAAATTTTCGACTACCACCTGACGCAAACCAGTTGTCCTTTGATCGATGTCTGTATACTCATTTTGCCGAGATACATAGATAACATCGTTATCGTACATCTGCAGCGCGAAACCTTCAGCCTCAGCCAGGTCACAAACGGCCAGGATTTTCTCTTTATCAAGTTTCGCTTCATACACAGTTTTTCCGGTATGGGTTTCCAAAATAAGCGCACCATTATCGCAAATCATATAACCAGGTCTTTCATGAAGGCCCAAAAGCAGGGAAAAATCATTCATTGCCGCGTAAACCCGCCCGGAAGCCAGAACTACGGTTACGCCCATCTGCGCGATCTGTCTTATGGCGTTCCTTGTCCTGTAAGAAATGGTGAGATCCGAACGCAAAAGAGTATCGTCCAGATCCAGGGCAAGGATTTTCAGGTCATTGGAGCGATCGGGCTTCATGATATTAGAATAAAGGGTATTAATACAGAGGGCAAGCCCTGTGCTCAGGGTAACGGCATTTAATTTCTAACAGTATAAACCGGTCAGAGGGGGTGCTGCGAGTTGCGGAAACGCTTGTTGAGTCCGCCTTCGCAATCGCCTGACCACTGATTCATAAAGTTATTTAGAAATCAACGTCTATTCAAATCAGTGGTCAGGCATTTTTTACACTCTATGGCTAACCATTTTTCCCACGTTTGCTCCGGCGGGGAACTCCAAATGTTTCCGCAACTCGCAGCACCCCCTCTGACCGGTATTCACCGCTATTGGGCAACGGCATTTACTCTGTTACATTGGCTAGAGTCGTAATAAAACCCTAAAGGGGACAGCGCGGGGCTAACAAAACAATTTGGGCTTTCCAGCAGAGCATTAATCCCTGATAGTCTAAACTTGACCTATAATTTTTTGAAACAGGCTGGTAAAGGGAGGGCAGCGGGACGCAAAAAATTTCTGGAGTTCTCTATCGAAACAGACCTGGGAAAAAAACAAAAACTTAAAGTGTAATAATGGCGTCCGGCATGAGAAACACGAAGATGTCGTTGATCTATGAAATTAGGAAATGCCTTGTTGCAGAAAAAAAAGCCGGACGGGGCTGTTGCGATAGGTTCTTCCAGCTTTTTTGCCGTACCGCTGCCCTCCCTTTATCGGATTTTTACAAATATGTGGGTCAAGTTTAGTACACAGTCCGGGTTCCCCCATCTGTTTTGTCAGCCCCGCGCTGTCCCCTTGTAGTTTTATTGCAATTATAAACAATGTCACTAGTAAATGCTGTTGCCCTGTGCTATTCAATAGACAGACTTAATTATGTATAATCGCAAAATGGGAAAAAGCTACGTTTTTGTCAACCAAAAGGGGGGGGTCGGGAAAACCACCTCCGCTATCAACATTGGCTCGTATCTGGCGGAAGCGGGCAAAACGGTTCTGCTGGTAGACTTTGATTCCCAGGCAAACCTCTCAAGCGGCGTAGGGGTAGGCAAAGACAAGGCAAAACCCGGCGTTTATGAACTAATCTCCGGCCTTGTTCCCCTTGAAGCGGTTGTCAGAACGACGCCGATAAAAAACCTTTCGGTAATACCCTCCAGCATAGACCTTTCCGGCGCTGCGGTAGAACTTATTGATCAGGAAGAACGGGATTTTTTCCTTAGGCGTGCCCTGGAGCCGGCCCGTCCGCTTTATGACTACATACTGATTGACTGTCCCCCTTCACTTGGAGTACTGACCCTAAACGGAATTGCCGCCGCTGACGAGGTTTTTATCCCAATGCAGTGCGAATATTTTGCAATGGAGGGACTTAGCCACCTTCTTCAGGCCATTAAAAGGATTCAGAAGAATTTGAATTCCAATTTGGATATCGGGGGGATATTTTTTACAATGTACGATCCCAGGACACGGCTGGCCCAGCAGGTGGTAAAGGAAGTAGGCACTTACTTTAAAAGCAAGGTGTTTACCACCATTATTCCCCGGAACATCCGGCTTTCCGAAGCTCCTTCCCACGGGCTTCCCATTTCCTTATACGATCCCGAGTGCAACGGGGCAAAGGCGTACAAGAGCCTGGCCAAGGAGGTAATAAGCCGTGGCAGCAATTAAACGAGGGCTGGGAAAGGGCCTTTCCGCCCTGCTCCCCGACGAAAGCGCAGAAAATTCCGTCGTTCAGGCGGAAAAAAACGAGAGCCCTAAACAGCCGGATAAAGACATCAAGGAAAGAACCGGAGAGATTTTAATTGCCCCGGAAAAGCTCAAGGCAAATCCCAATCAGCCCCGGAAAAGTTTTAATGAGGAAGAGCTGGCGGAACTTGCGGACTCAATAAGGCAGCAGGGAATAATTCAGCCGATAATAGCCGAGGACGCCGGGGACGGAACGTACACCATCATCGCGGGGGAAAGGCGGGCGCGGGCGGCGCGGCTTGCCGGCTTAAAGGAAGTGCCGGTTGTGCTAAGGAAATACTCCGACGAAAAACGCATGGTGGTTTCGCTTATCGAGAACATACAGAGGGCGAACCTTAACCCCATCGAGGAAGCGCAGGCCTACAAGCAGTTGGCGGAACTGGAAAGCCTTTCCCAGGAAGACGTTGCCGCCCGCGTGGGCAAGAACCGCGCCACTGTCTCCAACGCTTTAAGGCTCCTTAAGCTTCCGGCGGAGATGCAGGAAAGCATAAAGAAAAATGAGCTGTCCCCCGGTCATGCGCGGGCGGTGCTTTCGGTCTCCGGCGCAAAAGCGCAAGCAGTTCTTTTTCAGGAAATCCTTAAAAAAGGCCTTTCCGTGCGCGAAGCGGAAAAACGCGCCGCCGTCCTTGGGCAGGAGAGCAAGTCCCAAAAAGCCGCAAAGCCGAAAAGCAGAGCCCCGGAACTGGGCGCAATGGAAGACAGGTTTATGCTTCGCATGGGAACCAAGGTAGTTATCAAGGGCGACCTCAACAAGGGAGCCATTATGATCGATTACTATTCGATGGAAGACCTGGATAGACTTTTAGAGATCATGGGCTGACGCCGTTAGATTAGGGACCTTACTATTTTTTCCGCTTTCTCCCATTTGTGGTCCATTGACTTAATCAACGCAATCTGGGTTCTGCACCTGTCAAGATTGTGAGCCGGACGGGCGATCTGATAATAGCGGTCGCCTTCAATGTAATCTGTCAGGAATCTCAGGCCCATAATCTGTGTTATGTTTCTACCGGCTTCGCAAATCAGCTCCAGTTCCGGCAAAGTCAGGAATTTTCCGGCTTCCGACAAATAACCGCCCAGAAGGGCCTCAAAGAAAACCAGATCGAATTCCACCTTTGAAAGACCCCGTTCATCCTCCGCGGCCCCTGTAGTAACTGTCCTTATTAAATCTCCCACGTCAAAAAGACTTGTACCTGGCATTACTGTGTCCAAATCAACAATACAAAGCGCCTGGGAGCTCTCATTATCAATCAGGATATTGTTCATCTTGGCGTCGTTATGACAAATGCGTTCCGGCAAATACCCGTCTTTTAAAGCCCGGACCAAGAGAGCGCCTCGCCTTTCGTTCTGCTTCATGAAGTTAATTTCCGGTTCTACGTCTTTTGCCCTTCCCTTACAGTCACTGGAAAGCGCGTCGTAAAAACGCTCGTATCGCTTTTGCATATTGTGAAAATTCGGAATAGTTTCATGAAGCCGTTCCCCGCCAAGATCCACAAGCTGTTGCTGAAAGATTGCAATGCTCCTGCCTAAAAAAAAGGCGGCAGCCGGGGAATCCGTGATTTCCAGAGTATGGGTGTTTTCAATAAACAGACAGGTTCGCCACCAGCCGCCTTCATCGTCTCTTGCCCAAAGCTTGCCCTCTTTAGAGGGGATAACCGTCAAAACACGGCGGCTGGCATCTTCTACTCCGTCATTTTTCATTTTTTTTGCGATGTGCCGCGTTACACATACTATATTCTCCATCAATTCATCAGGCTTTAGAAAAACCTTTTCGTTAATTCGCTGATGTATATAATGTACGCGCATCCCCGCCTGGTTCCACCGCGAGTGGTAGGTTTGGTTGATGTGCCCTCCGCCGTATGGTTCGATCCCTTCAAACTCCCCGTATATGGCGAATTGGTTAACTATGCTTTCAAAATTATATCTTCCGCTTTTTGCCATAAAACAAATATATTTATTCTGGCGTACTTTCCCATGGCTTTCCAAACCGGGATAACCGCACTATTCCCTTTTCATGAAAAATAACTACAATAAGCGAATAAATATACAATTATATAAAGGAGTTAAAAAAAGATGAAAAAGACTATGGAACTAAAAACCAAGATCCTGCTCTTATTTTCCGCTTTTATTCTTGCGCTTTGTACGGTAATTACGATTAGGTCGGTGAGTAAGAGCTTGAATGTGGCTACTGCCATTTTTGCCAGGGAGGGGGTTACTCTTGCCAAGAGGGCTGCCGACGCAATCTCAGGGGATAAGTTTGAGGCTTTAGCCAAGTCACTTGACGGGAAGGACCCTTTTTATGAGGAAAAGCGTGTGGAGCTTCTCAACATGAAGAACGAGACGGCTGCCCGTTACCTTTACACTGCGGGATCCAACGGGAAAGGGGGCTATGTTTATGTCATCGATGGGTCTGTTGAAATGAACTCCAAAGATTTCTCCGCCATTGGGGCTTCTCTCAATTCAATGGATTTTAGCCCTGCTTTTACGAAGACCTGGCAAACCAGGACCGGCCTTTCCAGCTCCCTTGAAAAGACCAGTTGGGGTTATCTTGTTTCAGTTTTCGAACCTATAAAAAACTCTCGGGGCGATATGGTGGGAATTGTGGGCTGCGATTTCGACGCTCAGTTCCTCTACGATTCCATAAAGTCCCAGATAATAGAGCAGATACTGCTGGGCTTTCTCTTTGCCGCGGCGGGCGTTGGGATCATGTTTTTCTTTCTCCGTATGATCTTTAAACGCCTGGGAGAAATCACCGAGATTCTCGCTGTTATTGCCGAAGGAGAGGGGAACCTTTCCACAAAACGGATCGCCGTAATGAACAATGATGAAATAGGCGTCATGGGCATACTCTTTAACCAGACTTTGGACAAGATAAGCGAGCTGGTGCTCCTCATAAAAGATCAGACCATAAACCTTAGCAATGTGGGCCATGAACTTACGGACAACATGAATCAAACAGCCAAGGCGATTACGGAAATTACAAGCAATGTCCAGAACATCAAGAGCCAGGTCATAACCCAGTCCGAAGCGGCAACCGATACAACCGCCACCATGGGACAGGTAGTTGAAAACATCAGCCTGCTTAATACCAGCGTGGAAATCCAGACCGAAAGCGTGTCCCAGTCGTCCTCCGCGGTGGAGGAAATGCTTGCCAATATAAAGAGCGTAACCAGTACCCTTATGCAGAACGCAGAGAACGTAAAAAACCTCACCACTGCCTCGGAACTTGGAAGGAACAGCCTTGAGGAAGTTTCCCAGGATGTCCAGGGCATCGCCAGGGAGTCAGAGGGGCTTCTTGAGATCAACGCGGTTATGCAGAATATCGCAAGCCAAACCAACCTACTTTCCATGAACGCGGCCATAGAGGCGGCCCATGCGGGGGAATCAGGGAAAGGGTTTGCAGTAGTGGCGGGCGAAATCCGCAAACTCGCCGAATCATCCAGTCAACAGTCCAAGACCATTTCCACGGTGCTAAAAAAAATAAAGTCTTCCATCGACAAGATTAACAGGTCTACCACCACTGTTCTGGACAAGTTCCAGGACATCGACAAGGAAGTGCGGATAGTCGCAGACCTGGAATCGAATATAAGAAACGCAATGGAAGAGCAAAGCGAAGGAAGCAAGCAGATATTTCAAGCCATAAGCCATCTACAAGATACAACAAGGCAAGTCAAGGACGGCTCCGAGAAAATGCTTAAAGACAGCCAAGAAGTCATCAAGGAAAGCAAAAGCCTGGCGGAAGCAACGAAAGAGATAAACGAGGGAGTCAACGAAATAGGCTCCGGCGTCGATTATATTAACTCCGCAGTCGAGAGGGTTCACGTTATATCAAAAGACAATGAGGAACACATCGGCTCCCTGTCCAAAGAAGTAGAGAAGTTCAAAGTAAATAAAAACACCGATTACGTCTGGGATAAGACATTCGCAGTAGGCCAGACGCTAATCGATGAACAGCACCGCCAATTATTTGCGGTTCTCAACAACGTAGTGAAAGCCTGCAATTCAAGCAACCGCGGTGAATTCAACGACGGCATATCTTTTCTGGGTAAATACGTGGAAAAACACTTTAGCGACGAAGAGGTCATACAGAAGGGCTGCGGATTTCCGGAGTACCAGGCCCACAGGAAGATACACGAAGATTATAAAGCGGCGGTCAAAACCCTCAGCGCAAAATGGATATCCTGGGGCCCCACGGAACAATCCCTCGCCGAGATACGCGAATCTGTCGGAGGCTGGCTGATTAACCACATCAAGGGCCAGGACGTAAGGATCGGCGCCTATATCCGAAGCCTTAAGAAGTAGCCGCCATCATCATTTGTTTGTCAGGTACTTGGTAAAAACCAGATCTTCTTTACAGATATGGTTGATCCACCATTTTTTGAGAAAGTCCAGAAACTCCTGAGGATCTTTATTCCAAATGCTTTCCTTACTGACTTGCGACAGCGCGCTTATCAACTCTTTGTGCAATGTACGATGGCTTTCCAAATTGGGGTAGCCGCATCTTTGAAGAAAATCCTCTTCAACCTCAAAATGGATGCGGGTGTATTCGGTAACCATGCTGGTCACAGGCTGGAGTATCTGATTACCCTGCCTGTTCTGTATCGCGTAGCATAGCGAATTGATGGTAGAAACAATCCCCCGGTGCTGTTCATCAACAATCGGTATTCCCAAATTGTAATCGGGTTTCCAGACAATAAGAATATTGTGATTCAACATACTTTGCCAAGCTTCTTTTTCTGCTACTATTTTGGATGTATTAGGCACATTAACCCCCGTTATTTTTAAGTTAGTCTTCTTAATTGTTACCTGTCAAGCATTGGTATCAGGGCAACAGCATTTTACTTACCTACACAACAATAGCAAATAAAGCAGGAGAAGGGACAGCGCAGGTCTTTCCAAAACAGATGGGAGAACCCGGACTGCGCAGCCCCTCATCGCCTAAAGAGAATAACAAGTTAAAAAAGCAAGTCCATCCGCACTTTAGGCGATGAGCTTTTATTTCACTTTAACGGCGAGCCTTTCTTCCCTGGTCTGCTTCGCCGGAGAGCCCCATAAATGTTTTGTCAGCCCCGCGCTGTCCCCTTTCCTACCCTGTCGCGATTATAAATTATGTAATAGGTAAATGCTGTTGCCCTATGACTGTAAATGCCGGTCAGAGGGGGCCTGCGGGCCTGCGGAAACATTTTGGAATGTTTTCCCTTCACGCTCATGCTTGCTATATGGTATGCTCTATTACTCTATTTTCTTGTATTATAAGGAATTAGTCAATACCTGTTACTCTCTATTATTCTTAAAATATCCCAATTATTCCCAAAAATTGATGTCATAATTGATAACATTTTTCGATTTTCCCGTTAGGCGCAATGTCCAAAAACGACAAATTCATTGAGGGCAATGCAATTCAAAATACCCCCGATTGTAGCATATAACGGGCCGTAGAGCCGCTTCCGGCCCTCTTGCCGTATGATTTATCAAAAAGTAATCCGAAGGCCGTTTTTAAGCCATTTTTGCCTTT
>Ga0268262_10003736_pt1 | contig 16237 bp, 12 predicted proteins | sample TergutNc150P3_FD_190354 | JGI IMG/M metagenome (GOLD analysis project Ga0268262, IMG submission 190354) | Nasutitermes corniger P3 segment gut microbial community from laboratory colony in Florida, USA - Nc150 P3 (SPAdes) (version 2) | ecosystem: Host-associated > Arthropoda: Insects >... | reverse complement strand
GGCACTTTGAGCGATACAGCGAGGACGGGAAGCTTGAGACAAAATTTACGCTGAGCTGCATGATGGGAAATGTGGAAGGTTTGACAGAATGACAAACACCGACAACGGCATTGACCACTGGGAGGCCCTGGCCGACGACTGGGACGCGCGCATGGGGGAGGACGGCAACCAGTTCCACCGGGAGCTGATCCGCCCTGCCACGCTGCGCCTGCTGAACCCGCAGCCAGGCGAACGCATCCTGGACGCCGCCTGCGGCAACGGCATTTTCTCGCGCAAGCTGGCGGAGTTGGGCGCCGAAGTGGTGGCGTTCGACTACAGCCCGCAGATGATCGCCCACGCGAAAACGCTGTGCGCCGACCATCTTGAACGCATTGTATTTTCAGTCGTTGACGCGATGGATGGTGCGCAGGTGACGGCGCTGGGCAGCTTCGATAAGGCCGTGTCCAATATGGCCGTGATGGACATCGCGGACATCAAGCCGTTGATTTGTGCGATTCACGGGATGCTCAAACCCGGCGGGGTGTTTGTGTTTTCGGCCGAGCATCCTTGCTTCCAGACGCCGGGCAATGATTTTTTGCCCGATGGGCTTGTTACCCGCAGATATATCGAGCCAGAACAGTATGTCGTACAGGTGTTCAGCGGCAACGACAAGCAGGTTTTGCACTGGCACAGGCCATTGCATCAACTGCTGGGGCTGTGCTTCGAGGCCGGGTTCGTGCTCGATGGCCTGGAGGAGCCGGTGTTCACGCGTGAAAAAACCAACAGCCATTGGGTTGACATTCCGGCGGCCATTATATTCAGGGTAAGAAAAATATAGCTGGAGATAAGCCATGCCACTGATCGAACTGCGCGACATCTACAAAATCTATAACCCCGGGGAAAACGAGGTGCGCGCCCTGGACGGCGTGAGCCTCGACATCGAGCGGGGCGAGTTTGTGGCCATCATCGGGCACTCGGGCTCGGGGAAATCCACCCTGATGAACATGCTGGGCCTGCTGGACGAATGCACCAGCGGGAGCTACCACCTGGACGGCAAGGACGTCTCGCACCTGACCGATGACGAGCTCAGCGCGATACGCAACCAGCAGATCGGGTTCATCTTCCAGGGCTTCAACCTTATCCCGAGCCTGACGGCCCAGGCCAACGTAGAGCTCCCGCTCATCTACCGCGGCATGAAAAAAGAAGCGCGCGAAAAGCTCGCCCTGGCGGCCCTGGAGCGCGTGGGGCTCGTCGAGCGCCGCGACCACCGCCCGTCGGAGATGTCAGGCGGGCAGCAGCAGCGCGCCGCCATCGCCCGCGCCGTGGCCGCCCGGCCGCCCATCATCTTGGCCGACGAGCCCACCGGCAACCTGGATTCCAAGTCCGGCGGGGACGTCATGCGCATCCTGCACGAGCTGCACGAGGAGGGCCGCACGGTGATCCTCATCACCCACGACAGCGAAATCGCCGCCGAGGCGGGGCGCGTAATACGCATTCACGACGGGAAAGTGATGGAGGACTACAGGCAGTAGAGATATCAATATAGACTTGCCCCCCTGCCGTATTGACGCTACGGCAGGGGGGCTGTGCTGCTGTTATGTTCGGGGAGCGGTTAGACGCGGAAGAACCACACCACGATCCTGACCAGGTAGTACATGATGGTGTACAGGAAATCGGGGAGCTCGGCCGGGATGAGGCCCTTGAGCAGACCGATGACGGCCTCCTTGTTGGCCTTCAGGGAGTTATACAGGAAGCTGATGAGCACGTTGTAGACCAGGGACTTGTCGCCCTTCACGATGCCGTTCGCCTGCAGGTCGCCGGCGAAGGTGAGCTTCTCGATCAGGCCAGCGATGTCCAGCTCCAGGTCTATGTCGCCCAGGAGGCCCGCCAGCAGGCCTTCGAGGGAGCCGCCGATGTCTTCGAGGAAGCTGAGGTCGATCGCGTCTGCGAAGCCCAGCATGCCCAGGAGGTTGCTCAGGCCCGCGAGGCCCCGCGCGTTGTAAAGCAGGTTGGGCAGCTTCTCAAAGATGAGGGCCGTGGGGTCCGCTATCAGGCCTTCCAGGGCCTTGAGCAGCGCGCCGAAGGTCTCGGTGATGAGCTTGTCGGCGGTGGCGCAGGCGGCGGTCGTCATGGCGGCGGGAACTTCCGGGACCGCGAGGCTGGCCATGAACGCGTCGCCCGCAGCCTTGATCGCGTTATAGGCCGCGGTAATCTCCGCCGCGTTCGGGACGATGCCCAGGGCTATCAGCGCGGGGGCGATGCCGGTGGCATAGCTATCCGCCAGCTGCTTGGCAACGTCCAGGCTGGGGTCCGTTTGCTGCACGCTCGCCACGTAGCCCAGGACCAGCGCGGGGCGCAGGGCGGTCGCCAGCTTTGCGGCGAAGTTCGTTTTGTCGGCGCCCCACACGGTGTTGGTGGGCAAAGTGGTCGTGGCTGCCTTCAGGCTGGCCGGCGCGTCGGGCGCGAATTTCGCGATGAGCGCGCCGACGTTCATGCTAAGGGAGGACGCGAGGGGCTCCAGGCCATCGCCGAGGCTGACCAGGACGCCGTTGAGTGTGTCGTCGTTGAACAGGCCGTCCAGCGACAGGCCGGACAGCAGCCCGTTGAGCACGCCGCCGAGCAGCCGCGGCAGCAGCAGCTTGGTGATGAGCATTTCGCCGGGCCAGGCCAGGTATTTGCCGACCAGGGGGATCGCCCAGTCGCCCTGGGTCTTCTTCTCGGGGTCGGTCCAGGCGGCGTTCGCGCCCACAGTCAGGATGCCGGTCAGCATCAGGCAGGCCAGGAGGACGCTGAGGATACGCTTGAATTTCATGGGGGACCTTCTTTCTTGTTTTGTTTCGGCAACAGGGTGCCGTGTTGCATTCTATCAAATTTAAAGCGATTTGTCAAGACTTTTCGCGCCAATTTCACGCATTTTTTAATTTTTTTCTTCAGCGGGAGCCCCTGTCCAGAACCCAGTATTGCATCTCCCGGCGGAAGCCCGCGATGGGCAGCCATTCCGCCGCCTCCGGGCAAAATTCGGCCAGTTGGAGCTTCCTGCGGCCGGGGTAAATCCGCCCGGTCCGGTACGCGCGGATGTAGGACTCCAGCGCCGGGCGCAGCAGCGTCGGCTCGAAGCAGCGGAAGGCCGCGCCGTTGCGCTCTGCCAGGGCGATTACTTCGCCTTGGTGCATCGCGACGGCGGTGGCGGCGATGCACGTGAACTCGCGGCCCGGCGCGTGCGGCAGCAGCCGCCCGGTGATCTGCGCGGGGTCGGCGGCGGAAAGCCAGTGGATGTCCGTGTCGCCGTGCGCGGCGTGCAGGGACGCGCTGAAGGCTGCGAGCTCCGGCGAGCGCACAAATTGCGCCCCGCTGAAGCCCCGCAGGAAGTAGCCGCGGCGCACCGTGCCCTGCCACTCCATCGTGCGCAGCAGGGCGAGCGCCACCGCCCAGGGCAGCCCGGCCTCGCGGGCGGTCTCGCGGCACAGCAGCGTATAGCGCTCGAACGCGGCGTCGATCCGCGCGGGCAGCGGAAGCTCCGGCGGCTGGCACAGGGCCTCCCACCGCCCCGCGAGCTTTAAATTTACGCGGGCAGAGGTTCTGCGCTTGGCGGGCAGGGCGTCCATGTCCTTCTCCCGCACGAGATAGCGCACCGGCGCGAAGGAGTCCGTCGTCACAAGGCCCTGCCCTGCCAGGTTGAGCAGCGCCCGGGTCTGGGCGGCGGGGTCGCGCTGGGGCAGGCTGTGGGCGAAGCACGCGCCCCGCGCCCGCAGGGCATCGAGGAGCTCGCGCTCCGTTGCGGACAGGCCCTCCGGCGGTTCTTCCGGCTGGTTTTGCAAGCTTTCGCGCGGGTAGAAGGCAAGGTTCTTCCCGTCCAGCCGCCAGCAGAACGCCCCCTGGGCCAGCAGGGTATCCAGCAGCCCGGGGTGATAGCCGCTGACCCGCGCGGGCAATAGGAGGGTTTCCCACTGGGCGGCGGGGTACTCCCTGCCCGCGAGGAAGGACAGCGCGCGTTCCAATTGCTCGGCGGCGGGGGCGTTGGGGCGCACGCGCGCGGCCAGCACTTGCGCGTAAAGCCCGCCCGGCAGGGTCTCGATCTCGCGGCGGCGCTGGTTGCGGAAGGCCAGGCGGGCGCGCTCGAAATTCTGCGCGTGGTAGAACACGCCCTCGCTCTCCACGGCGTGCCGCTCGTCGCGCAGGGCCGCCAGCAGGGAGAAGGCCTGCTCCTCGGGGATAAAATAGCGTTCGGAGACCGTCTGGGGCGTCTGGCCGCCACGATAGCGCAATAGCCGGCGGATGATTTGCTTCAAGGCCTCCGCGTCACCTTCTTCGAGGGCGGCAATATATTCGCCGGCATGCTCGGCGGCGACCCACAGGCCGGGCTCGATGTAGGCCGCCCTCCCCTGCCCCGCCAGGCGCTCGAACCAGTCCGCGGGCGCGTCAAGCTCCCCGGCGGCGAGGTCTCCCTCGGCCATGAGCAGGCTGTGCAGCTGGTCCGGGGTTTCCGGCGGCTTCGACCCGAAGGCCGCCTGCTCCAGCAGGTCCTTCGGCGGCGGCAGCTGCCCCGCGGCGAGGGCCTCCAGGCTCCTGTAGGATTGCGCGACCACCGCGTCCCCGGTGGGGTGGTAGTCGTACATGTTCGCCATCTCCACGGAGCGGCGCAGGGTGATGGACAGCGGCGAGGGCTCGTCAGTGGAGGCCTCCCGCAGGGCGAGCTGCCCGCCGCGCAGCGCCGCGACGACCTCCCGCAGGGCGGGGAGGTCCCAGACGTCGTGCAGGCATTCGCGGGTGGTTTCGCGCAGGAGGGGGTGCCCGGGCCGATCCGCCAGGGCGTTGAGTGTCTCGGCGGCGCGCATGCGCTGCACCCACAGGGGGTGGCGGCCCCGGTCCCGCGCGCCCATAATGAGGGCGTGGGCAGCGTTGTAGCGGAAGGTCATGCCGAAGGCCGGGGTGGCGGGCAGCAGGGCCTCGAGGACTGCCACGGCCTCGTCCTCATCGAAGTCGTAGAGCCAGCGCGGGTCGGCGGCGCCGCCGTCCTTGGGGAAGAGCAGGAAGCCGTCGTCGTCGGTGAGCACGGCGATCTCGCGGCCACGGCGGCGCGCGGCCTCGCGGCACAGCAGCGCCAGGGGGTCGTTGACGCGGCGGCCCAGCACGCAGTGCACCAGGCCCTGCTTCTCGCCCGCCTCGTTGCTGAAGTGCTCCAGCAGGAGCGTGCGGTCGTCGGGCAGCACGCCCGTGGCCTCCAGCTGGCGCTCGATGACGCCTTGAGCGTCGCCCGCCGCGCCCTCGTCCAGGCCCATGCTTTCCAGGGTTTGCGGCAGCAGACCTGCGTGTAAGTCCTCGGCGAGGCCGCGCAGGAGCGCGCCCATGGCCCGGCCCGTCTCGATATGCCGCCCGCTGCCGTCGCCCTTCCAGAAGGGCACGCCCGCGAGCTCGCGCGAGCCCGGGGCGACGATCACGTCGTCGTGGCGGATGCTGAGGATTTTCCAGGGGAACGTCCCCAGCATGAACTGGTCGCCGCAGCGGGCCTCGAAGACCATCTCCTCGTCCAGCTCGCCGAGCTTCACGCCGGCCTCGGTCTTCACGGCGAAATAGCCCCTATCGGGGATGGTGCCGCCCGCGGACAGCGCCAGTATGCGCGAGTAATTGTCGCCGCGCACCGTGCCGTGGATGCGGTCGTAGAGCAGGCGCGGGCGCACGGGCACCTCGCGGGCGTGCTCGTAGTCCCCGGCGAGCATGGCCAGGGTATCGCGCACGTCCTCAATCGTCAGGTCTTTAAATGGATAGGCGCGCGGCAGGAGCGCCATGACGTCGCCCTCATGGAAGCCGTCGCCCACGGCCATGGAGACCAGGTGCTGCGCGAGGAGGTCTAAGCAGCCCTCGGGCGGGGTCAGGGGCTCCAGCTCGCCGCGGCGGGCCAGGCAGGCCAGCAGGGCGCATTGCAGGGCCTCGAAGCCCTCCCGGGGGAAGACCACCATCTCGCTGGTCTCGCCGGGGCGGTGGCCCGCGCGGCCCAGCCGCTGCACCAGCGCCGAGACCGTGCGCGCCGGGCCGACCTGGATCACTTTATCGACCTCGCCCACGTCGATGCCCAGCTCCATGGAGGCCGTGGCGATGAGCAACCGCAGGTTCCCCGCGCGCAAGTCGGCCTCCACCTGCTGCCGCCGGTCGCGGTCCATGCTGCCGTGGTGGGTGCGGGCGAATTCCTCGCCCACCTGTTGGTTCACGCAGTGGGCGAGGCGCTCCGCCGTGGCGCGGCCCTCGCAGAAGGCCAGGACGGTGCGGCAGCCCTCGCACTGCTCGATGACGGCTTTGGCCATCTCGGGCCAGATATGGCCCTCGGGCAGCAGGCCGGAGGCGTTGGGCTTTTTGACCTCAATGCTGATTTTTTTCTCGACAGAGGGCGCGGCGAGGTACACGGGGTCGGGCGAGAGCCAGCGCATGGCGAGCGCCGTATCCCGCAGGGTGGCGGAAAGCCCGATGCGCTGCAGGGGCTCGCCGCACAGCCTGTCCAGCCGCGCGAGGGAGAGCAGCAGGTGCGCCCCGCGTTTGCTGCCCAGCAGGGCGTGCATCTCGTCGACGATGCACGCGCGCGCGCCCGAAAGCATGTCGCGCCCGGACTGCGACGTCAGCAGCAGGAAGAGGGACTCCGGCGTGGTGAGGAGGATATGCGGCGGCTTGCGCGCGGCCTTCTGGCGCTCGGAGGCCGGGGTGTCGCCCGTGCGCAGGTGCACGCGCACGCCGAGGTTTTCGCCGTACTCCTTCGAGATGCCCTCCAGCGGGGCTTGCAGGTTTTCGCGGATGTCCGTGGCGAGGGATTTCAGCGGGGAGACATAAATCAAATGCAGGCGGTCGGAGAGCTCGCCCCGCGCGGCCCGGGCCAACAACTGATCCAGGAAGACCAGGAAGGCGCACAGGGTTTTGCCCGTGCCCGTGGGCGAGCTAACCAGCACGCACTCCCCCGCGGCGATGCGCGGCCAGGCCTCGCGCTGCACGGGCGTGGGGCGGCCGAGGGTATTGGAGAACCAGGCCCGCGCCTGGGGGCTGAAGAGCTCGTCCATGGGGATAGCATAGCACAAATATTCGATCAAGTCAAGAAAAATAAATTTTAAATTTACGGAAGCACTGGATTTTTTGGGGGCAGCGTGCTATAATAGGCGAAAATCGAAAGGAGAACGTCCCAATGCTTGCAAGGACGCCCGTCCTGCGCTTACTTGCGGCAATGGCCTTGCTGCCGGCGTTGGGCGCTTGCTCCGCGGCGGAAAGCGGCAGCCCGATAAATAAGGAGGAAATCACAATGGAAGACACCGGCCCCATCGGCATCGGCGGGAGGATCGAACTGTTCGTGGACGATTACATCATCGCCAGCGCCGAAAACACGCAGCTGCGGCTGCACAAGCCCCAGCCCCGGGAAATCGCCCTGGCCATGGAACTGCCCTGGGAGGGGCCGGGCAGCGGCGTGTATTCCACGGTGTTCCGCGACGGCGGCATCTACCGCATGTACTACCGCGCCATCGCCCCGGAAAACGAGGGCGGCGACCACGGCGAGTCACAGTTCTGCTGTTACGCGGAAAGCGCGGACGGCATCGCCTGGGAAAGGCCGAGCCTGGGCCTGGTCGAATTCCGGGGCAGCAAGGAGAACAATATCGTTATGGCGGGGGTGGAGGCCCACAACTTCGCCCCCTGGCTGGACACGAACCCCGCCTGCCCGCCGGGCGAAAAATACAAGGCCGTGTGCGGGCTGTCGTACGAGGACGACAAGAACGGCCTGTTCGCGTACAAGTCCGCCGACGGCTTGGCTTGGGAGAAACTGTTCGACCGGCCCGTCATCACCGAGGGGGCCTTCGATTCGCTCAACAGCTGGTTCTGGGATACCAACATCGCCGCCTATCGCTGCTACTCCCGTTACTGGGTGGAGGGCTGGTCCGGCACGCGCGCGATCCAAAGCTGCACCTCCGCCGATTTCCGCCATTGGAGCGCGCCCGCGCCCAACAGCTACGCAGAGGGCGTCCCCTTGGAGCATTTCTATACCAACGCCACGGCGCTCTGCCCTGGCGCGGAGCACTTCTACCTGTCCTTCCCCATGCGCTTCGCCCAGGAGCGCAAAAAGTGGGCGGACTACCCGGACGATGGCGTATCGGACGCGGTGTTCATGAGCAGCCGCGACGGCATACATTTCGAGCGCACGTTTATGGAGCCGTGGATCGCCGGCGGCCTTGACCCGCGCAGCTGGACCCAGCGCTGCTTCATCACGGCCAGCGGTATCCTGGAAACCTCCCCCGAGGAGTTCTCGCTGTATGTCAACGAGCACTACCAGTGGGACGATTCGTGCATCCGCAGGTATACCGTGCGGCGGCACGGCTTCGGCTCCGTGTATGGGGATTGGAAGGGCGGCGCGTTCACGACGAAGCCCATTCTTTTCGACGGCGACGCACTGTACCTGAATTACGCGACATCCGCTGTGGGGAGCGTGCGGGTCGGCATCATTGACGACAAAACCGGCAAGGAGGTGCGCGGGTTCGGCCTGAAGGACTGCGGCGAGATTTTCGGCAACGAGCTGGACAAACAAGTGACCTGGAAGGGCAAGGGCGACGTGTCGAAGCTACGCGGCAGGCCCGTGCGGCTGGTGGTGGAGCTCCGGGACGCCGACCTGTTCGCGTTCCGGTTTGGAGGGGCGCAGGCATGACTTCACGCGAAAGGGTGCGGGCGGTCCTGGAGGGCCGGCTGCCGGACAGGCTCCCGTTCAACTTTTGGATGGACAGGGACAGGATGGCGGCCCTGGACCGGGAACTGAGCGGGAATTTCCGCGTCAGCCATTACGGCGCAGACGTGATCGAAACCTTCCCCAACCTGGGATTTTTCCCCGGGCGCGGCCGGGCCGCGGGCGTGGAAGCGCTCGCGGGGGCGGCCTGGCCGGACGCGGACGACCCCAAATGCTATGCGGGCATCCGGGCCGACCGCGCGAAATACCCGGACAAGGCGCTGTTCGCGCTGATGATCACCCCCCTGGAGGTGCTGTTCAACAAGGTGGGGATGGAGCAGCTCTTCTATGACTTCGCAGACGACGGCGAGCTGGTAGACGACCTGCTGGAGCGCATATCGCGGGTGCTGCTGCAGGCGGTGGACCATATCGCGGGCTGCGACGTGGACGTGCTGTACCTGGCGGGGGATATCTGCGCCAGCAGGGGCGAGCTGATGTCGAGCGATATGCTCAGGCGCTACTGCTTCGGGCCGGTGCGCAGGCTGATCGAGCGCGCCCATGAGCGCGGGCTGAAGGTGTTTTTCCATACCGACGGCCATGTGATGAACATCCTGCCGCTGTTCGTCGAGTACGGCCTGGACGGGATCAACCCTTTGCAGTACAGCGTGAACAACAGCTGCGAGGTATTCGCCGCGCAGTACGGGGACCAGCTGATGCTCTACGGCGGGCTGGACAACTGCTTCATCCTCCCAGACGGGACCCCCGCGCAGGTGCGGGCCCACGTCCGCCACCTGTTCGAGACCTGCGGGAAGCACGGGCGGCTGATCGCTTCCAGCCACGACATCCCCTTCTACGCGCCGATGGAAAACCTGGAGGCGATGGTGGACGAAATCAAAAGGTGCGTCTACTGAAAATTTATAATTTAGCCAAAAATAGGTCTTGCAAAGCCCGGATTTCTGTGCTATAATGGCTCTACGATTAATTTTTTTTATGAGGAGGAGAAGCCCTGTGAAGAAAACACTCAGCACCGTCCTGGCGATTCTGCTTACCCTCGGCATGCTCGGCGCCTTCGCCGCCTGCAAAGACAAGCCCGTGAGCGCCGACCCCTCGACGACGGAACCGACCACCGAGACCACCACCACCACTGAGACCACCACTGAGACCGAAACCGAGACCGAAACCGATCCGCTGGGCGGCGGCGACCCCACCACGCTGGACAACGCGCAGCTGCTGGATTACTTCAATACGGCTGTGAACGCCGTGCGCGAGCTGAAGCCCCAGTTCGATTATGTGCTGATCCGGAAAATGGATAAGGTCCAGACCACCATCCTCGGCGGCATCGTGGACGGCATCATCAACTCCGTGGTCAAGAGCCTCATGCCCGGCGACCCCGAGACGGGGACGGTGAAGAAGGGCGACGGGAACCACGGGAAATTCCTCAGCGACTCCGAAACCAAGGCCTCGCTGCTGACGCTTTCCCAGCTGTCCAGCATCACGGCCACCAAGGAGGGCGCCAACTACAGGATCACGGTCAAGCTTGGCCCGGCCACGAACCCCAGCATGACCGCCGGCCAGAGCAGCTACTCCAGCCTGCACCAGATCCAGGATCCCAAGAGCACCGTGGAAGCGATCGTGGGCGATAACGGCGCGATCCAGGCCGACCCCGCCAAGACGACCCTCAAATACAGGGACGGCTTCGTCACCATCGTCGTCAACGCGGCGGGCCAGCTGCAGTCCATGGAGGGCGGCTTCAAGGTGGACGCCGTGGGCAAGGACTGGGCGGTCTCTATCCTGAAGGGCGACGTCACCGCCATGCAGAGCACGTCCGTGAAGGCCTCCAATTTCGTGTGGTAACAAAATAGTATAAAAAAGCGCCGCCGGGATGTGATGCCCGGCGGCCTTTTGATTCGGCTTTTATCCCTTGAATCGTTTTAACCTTAGCGCGTTGGTGAGCACCGACACGCTGGACAAGCTCATAGCCGCGGCGGCGAGCATGGGGCTCAGCAGCGGCCCGCCGAACAGGCGCAGCAGCCCCGCCGCGATGGGTATCCCAATGACGTTGTAGCCGAAGGCCCAGAACAGGTTTTGACGGATCGTGCGGATGGTGCGCTTGCTCAATTGAATGGCCGTGGGGACGTCCCGCAGGTCGCCGCGCATGAGCACAATGTCCGCGCTTTCCATGGCCACGTCCGTGCCCGAGCCGATGGCAATGCCGACGTCCGCCTGCGCGAGGGCGGGCGCGTCGTTGATACCGTCGCCCACCATGGCCACGATTTTTCCCTGTGCCTGAATTTGTTTGATGATATTGGCTTTGTCGCCGGGATAGACCTGCGCGAAAACCTTATCAATCCCGACTTTGGTGGCGATTTCGTCGGCCACGGCCTGGCTGTCGCCCGTAAGCATCACGGTTTTGATGCCCATCTCGTGCAGCGCGGCGATGGCGGCCCTGCTGCTGGGCTTTTCGGCGTCGGCCACAGTGAAGCTGCCCAGCAATTCACCATCAGCGTAAACTTTGCCGCCACGCCGAATCTCAATCAATTTGCTATTGACATAGCCGCGCACGCCCTCGCCCACAATCGCCTCAAAGCCTGTGACATCAAGATATTCGCCGTCATAAGCACTCACAACGGCCTTGGCGATGGGGTGCTCGGAATAGCGCTCGAGGGACGCGGCGAGCTGCAGGATATCGCCCTCAATCTTAGTAACGGTTGGTTTACCTTCGGTGATCGTCCCGGTTTTGTCGAACACAATTGTATGAATTTTGTGGGCGGTCTCCAGGGCCTCGCCGCCCTTGATGAGGATGCCGAGCTGCGCGCCCTTGCCCGTGCCCACCATGATGGCCGTGGGCGTCGCCAAGCCCAGCGCGCAGGGGCAGGCGATCACCAGGACGGAGATGAATATTTTCAGGGCGAACGGGAAGTCGCGGGTGCCGATCAGCCAGGCGGCCCCGGCCAGCAGCGCGATGGCGCACACCGCCGGCACGAACACGCCGGAGACCTTGTCCGCCAGGGCCGCGATGGGTGCCTTGCTGCCCTGCGCGTCCTCCACCAGCCGGATGATCTGCGCCAGGGCTGTGTCGCCGCCGATTTTCTCGGCCCGGAATTGCATCGCGCCTGTGGTGTTGATGCTGGCGGCGTAAACGGGGTCGCCCGGCTGTTTATCCACGGGCAGGCTTTCGCCCGTGAGCATGGATTCGTCGATGGCCGTGCGCCCCTGCGTCACCGTGCCGTCCACCGGGATTTTCCCGCCGGGCTTGACGCTGAGGATATCGCCGGGCAGCACGTCCTCAATGGGGATCTCCTTCTCCACGCCGTTTTGCAGGACCAGCGCGGTTTTTGGTGCGAGGCCCATGAGCTTCTTGATGGCCTCGCCTGTCCTGCCCTTGGAGACGGCCTCCAGGGATTTGCCCAGCAAAATCAGGGTGATGATCACGCCCGCCGATTCGAAGTAGAGGGCGTCCACCGCCTTGAAATGCCCTTGGGCGATCTGCCACGTGTTGTAGGCGCTGTACAGCACGGCGGTGGCGGTGCCGATGGCGATGAGGCTATCCATGTTGGGGCTTCTTTGCAGCAGCGCCCTGAAACCCACGGTATAGAACCGGAAGCCCACGCCAATCACGGGCAGGACCAGGAGCAGCTCCGCCAGGGCGTAGGCCAGGGGGTAGTTCATCATGTCGAGCCACGCCGGGAACGGCAGCCGTAGCGGGAGCATCGGGGCCATGGCGATATAGAGCAGGGGCAGGGCGAACACGGCGGACACGATAAATTTCGTCCAGAGCGTTTTGATTGCCCTTTGCTTTTGCTCCCGGTCGGTATCCCGGGCCTCTTCCCGAGGGATTTCCGCGCCGTAGCCCAGCTTTTCGATGGCCGCGACGACGGCCTCCAGCGAAATGGCCGCCGGGTCGAACTCCACCCGCGCCTTTTCGGCCGCGAGGTTGACCGCGATGTGGGCGACGCCCTCCTGCTTGGAGAGCGCCTTTTCGATGCGTGCCGAACAGGCGGCGCAGCTCATGCCGCTGACGCGCAGCGTCTGTATGGCCATACGGCATCCCTCCCTGAAAATTCTCTTGACAAATGCCGATGAACGGCATATAATGCATATCATGCACGTAGGTATTATATACATTGTACACGGAGGTAACCAAAATGGCAAGAGTAGCAAGCAAACTGACCGACCTGATTGGGAACACCCCGCTGCTGCGGCTCGAGGGTTATGCCCAGGCGCAGGGCCTGAAAGCGGAAGTCATCGGCAAGCTGGAATACTTCAACCCAGCGGGCAGCGTGAAGGACCGCATTGCTCTGGCCATGATTGAGGAGGCCGAGCAAAGCGGCAGCTTAAAGCCCGGGGCCGTGATCATTGAGCCCACCAGCGGCAACACGGGCATCGGGCTGGCCTGCGTCGCGGCGGCGAAGGGCTATCGCGTGATCCTCACCATGCCGGAGACCATGAGCATCGAGCGCCGCCACCTGCTGGCCGCCTACGGGGCCGAAATTGTGCTCACCGAGGGCGCGAAGGGCATGAAGGGCGCCATCGCCAAGGCGGAGGAGCTGGCGGCTTCCACGCCCGGCGCGTTCCTGCCGGGGCAGTTTGCCAACCCCGCCAACCCGAAAATCCACAGGGAGACCACCGGCCCCGAAATCTGGGCCGATACGGACGGCAAGGTGGATATCTTCGTGGCAGGCATTGGCACCGGCGGCACGATCACCGGCGCGGGCGCGTTCTTGAAGGAGAAAAACCCGGCGCTGCAAATCATCGCGGTGGAGCCCGCCGACTCGCCCATGCTCAGCGAAAACCGCGCGGGCCCGCACAAGCTCCAGGGCATCGGCGCGGGCTTCGTCCCGGAGGTCCTCGACACGGGCATATATGACGAAGTCGTCGCGGTAAAATGCGAGGACGCCTTCCAAACGGGCCGCGCGCTCGCCCGCAGCGAGGGCCTGCTGGCGGGGATTTCCTCCGGCGCGGCGCTGTGGGCGGCGACACAGGCGGCGAAGCGCCCGGAAAACGCGGGCAAGTCCATCGTCGTGATCCTTCCCGACACCGGCGAGCGCTATCTCTCCACGCCGCTGTTCGACTAGGCCCGTTCAATACCTCCCGTAGGTTTTCGCGATCTCTACCATCCGTTTCGCCCTGTCGAGGGGGGCGTTGGCGGGATACTCGCAGCCCGTGGCCAGCATGAACCCGCCGCCCGCCTTGAATATGTCGATCTGCTCCCTGCACATGGCGTCCCATTCCTCGTCCGTGCCGATCAGCGCGTTGGCGGGCGTCACGCAGCCGATCAGCGACACCGCGCCGCCATATTTCGCTTTGCACTCGGCAAAGTCCTTGCAGTCGTCCGGCGGGTACAGGAACGAAATAGCCGCCGGGCGCATCGTCTCGATCTGCGCGTCGAAGTAAATTTTGCAGCCGCAGTTGTGGATCATCACGAAACAGCCGCGGGCGTGGATCGTATCGGCCAGCTCCCGCACGAGGCCGCCCTCCAGGTCCATCCACATCTGCTTCGACATGATGGAACCGGAGGAGTACAGGGTGTCCAGCATGATCGCGCTCACGCCGGTGTCCATGATTGCCTGGCAATACTCCTTCAGCGTCTCGTTGATCTCCGCGGCCGCGGCCTTCACCGCGCCGGGGTCGTCGTAGAGGTCCATGAACATGTCCTGCTGGCCGCGGAGCATCGAGAGCACGCCCAGGGGGCCGAACACAAAGGCGACGATGGGCAAATCCTTGCCCTTGCGCCCGACGAGCTTTTTGCAGACGTCGATGTGCATCATCATGCGCCTGGAGCTGCGGTAGTCGGCCTTTTTGACCTTCGCGTAATCCTCGATATCCCGCACCACGCACCTCGAATAGTCGGGGCGCGCCGCCTCGTTTTCCGGGAAGACCAGCGGCTGCCCCCAGGCGTCGGCCTCCACGGAAAGGTCGATCAGCGAGACGATGCAGTCCTGCTCGTATTCCTCGGCCGCCCGGACCAGGGCGCCGGCGCAGGTTTCGGCGTCGGTGGCCCATTGCTCGTACGTGGCGTCCACGAGCTTCCTCGTGACCCCGCTCAGGATCGGGTAGACAGGCACCCTGTCCGGCTCCTTGTGGCTCAACGCCGTCAAGACGCGCTCGATTGAGTTCATGACAAGCCTCCTATATGCAATAATTAGGGTCTTCGCAATCCCCGGCGTCCAGGATATCCTGCAGCGTGATGCCGTCCAGGTAGGTGTCGATCACCGTGCGCAGGCCCTGCCATATGGGCAGCGTGGGGCAGAAGGCGCTGCGCGGGCACTGGTTCGGCTCGTTTTCCAGGCAGGCCACGGGGGCAAGCCCGCCCTCGGTGATGCGCAAAATTTGCCCCACCGTGTACTGGTCCGGCGCTTTGGCAAGCATATACCCGCCCTGATAGCCCCGGTTGGTGCGCAGGAACTCCGCGCCGTTGAGCAAGGGGACGAGCTGCTCCAGGTATTTTTTGGAGATGCCCTGCCGCTGCGCGACGTCCTTGAGCGCGACGAAGCCGCCGTCCCCGTGCTCGGCCAGGTCCAGCAGCATGCGCAGGGAATAACGGCCCTTGGTTGAAATTTTCATTGTCCCACCTCGTCTAATGTCTAATGTCTAATGTCTAATGTCTATTATCTAATATTTAATTATACCATAGGTTTCCTGGGCTTTCAAGCAAAATTTTTTCGCCGCGAAATTGTAAAAAATTTGTGAAGCCCCTTGACAAGCGCTTCGTCTTGTGGTATATAATGGTTAGCACTCCAAAGCGGAGAGTGCTAACTCAAAAAATTTTGTAAAGGAGTTGTTGACCATGGCAGGGCTTATCCCACTCAACCGCAGGAACAGCGGGCTTTCACGCGCGGGCGCAGGCGCGGGCTTTGACGATTTCTACAACATGCTTGACGACTTTTTCAGCGACGGCCTGATGCCCGGCCGCAGCCTGCTGCGGGACACGTTCAAAATCGACATCGAAGAAACTGAGCAGGCGTACCGCGTGGAGGCGGAGCTGCCGGGCGTCCGGAAGGACGAGATCGACCTGAGCATCGACGACGAGAGCCTGTGCATCACCGTGAACCGCGCCGAGGAGGCGAACAAGGACGGCAAGAACTATATCCACCGGGAACGCCGCTCCGTTTCCATGAGCCGCCGGGTGCGCCTGGCCGGCGCCGACCTGGGCGCCATCAAGGCCAAGCTCGAGGACGGCGTGCTGACGGTCACCATCCCGAAGGAGGACAAGGCGGAGGTCCAGCGCAAAATCGAGATCGAATGACGGCTGTGTAAATCGTATCCCCGCGGGGCGGCAAGTGTCTGGCCCGCGGGGCTGCTTTTTTTTCATTTAGCTATTGACAGGCCCGCAGGGATGTGCTATACTACATAACATATCATTTACATAGGCATTATATATTATGAAGAGGAGCAAGCATCATGAGCGACAAGAATTACCGGTTCGAAACCCTCCAGGTCCACGCGGGCCAGGAGCGCCCCGACCCCGCCACCGGCGCGCGGGCCGTGCCCATCTACCAGACCACCTCGTATGTCTTCAAGGATTCCGCCCAGGCGGCCGGGCGCTTTGCCCTGAGCGAGCCCGGCAACATCTACACC
>Ga0268262_10003735_pt1 | contig 16247 bp, 14 predicted proteins | sample TergutNc150P3_FD_190354 | JGI IMG/M metagenome (GOLD analysis project Ga0268262, IMG submission 190354) | Nasutitermes corniger P3 segment gut microbial community from laboratory colony in Florida, USA - Nc150 P3 (SPAdes) (version 2) | ecosystem: Host-associated > Arthropoda: Insects >... | reverse complement strand
TATGTGTTATTCTTTTACTATTCTCGAAGTTCATTTACAAGTTTTAAATAATGCAATAAGAAATTACAAAAAAATAAATGTATTAGAAGATAATAGAATTAATGATAGAAAATTATCTGTGCAAAAAATCAAATTAACACCAATATCAGATAAAAAAACAAGAGACAAATTGTTTAAAATGTTACTTGAGGAAAAAAATAACGAAAATTTTTAATCTATTAATGAGGTAAGACGTTATGTGTGCTCAAATACCTGACAGCCAACAAACGGTTTTGCAAAAGCGGGGCAGTAATTCGTCGGACAATAAATGCGTAATATCACCGTTAGTATTTTGTAGCAGGTGCGGTGAAAGCCCCGCCTTCGCAAAGCCGCTGGTCGTTATATGCCATTTGGCGAAAAATTGGTAATTGTATCGAATATAAATAATTGAAATATAATAATTTAATAATTAATTGTACACAAATGAGGAAATTTGAACTTATCGTAGGACTTATTGGAATTTTAGGAATATTCCTAAAAGTTGCTTTTCACTTACCAGGAAGTGGTGTATTGATTGTGTTGGCTTTCGGAACACTTTCAATGTTTTATTATGTATTCAGTTTTGCATTATTTAATGGTATTCGGTTTCGAGACTTTTTTAGAAAAGCGTCTTACAAGGATACTAACGCAAAAAAAATAATTGGAGCAGTTGGACTTGGTTGGGCGCTTTCATTGATAGTAATTGGTGGGCTTTTTAAATTACAACTTTGGGCAGGAGCAAATGTGCAATTACTGACAGGTCTTGTAACCATTGGACTAATATTAGTCATTGCGACAGTTTTCTATTTTCGGAATAAAGCAGAGTACTACAAAAGGATTTTCAAGAGAATTGCAATTTATGGAGCATTCGGACTTGTTTTGTATTTGACACCGAGTTCAACTCTCGTTGACATTTATTATCGCAATAATCCTGACTATGCAGAATTATTCAAAAAAGTACTTACAGCACCCGACAATTTAGAATTACGAGAACAATTAGAGCAAATGAGAGCAAAGATGCAGGGTGACACCTTGTATCCAGAATTAAAGGACGAGTTAGATAATGAAAAATAGATAAAAACGGCATATAACGGGCGGTTTGGCACAATGGCGGCAGTTATCCCGTAGACAATTTTGTGGGAATTTGCACGTTATTACCCCGCAGCAAGTTCAGTGGAAGCCGCCACTGCGCCAAGCCGCTGGGACGTTGTAGGCAATTTTATAGAAGATGCAACCAATTGGCAATGAGATAAAAACCAAATAATTGAGAAAACACTCCCTATAATATCAAAAAAAGTTGTATCTTTGCATTTTGTAAATTAGGAGTACTATTTTGTTTAAATTAATATGCAAGAACAACATACATACATAGATATTTTTGCCGGTTGTGGAGGTCTTTCTCTCGGATTACATAATGCCGGTTGGAAAGGAATTTTTGCTATTGAAAAAAGTTCACAGGCATTTAATACGTTATTGTACAATTTAATAGACAACAAAAAACATTTTGATTGGGTGGATTGGTTACCACAAAAAGCACACGATATAAATGAGGTTATTGAGAACTATTCGGAAAACCTAAAAAAAATGCAGGGAAAAGTTACAATGATTGTCGGCGGACCTCCTTGTCAAGGGTTTTCTATTGCCGGACAGAGAAATGAAAAAGATGAGCGAAACACATTAATCAATTCTTACATTGATTTTGTGGATTTGGTAAAGCCGAACATAATTTTCTTTGAAAATGTAAAAGGTTTTACAATGGAATTTCGCAATAACCAACAAAAAGGCAAAAAATATTCTCAAATCGTAATCTCGAAATTAGAGGAGAAAGGCTATAATGTACACGGAGAATTAATCAATTTTGGCAATTACGGTATTCCTCAAAAAAGAACACGTTTTATTCTTGTCGGTATTAGAAAAGATGTGGAAAATTCGAGCAAAGAAAAAGCAAAATTATTCTTTAAAAAATTAGAACAAAATAAATTCCATTTTTTGCAAGAAAAAGGAATTTCTGCCAATCCAACAATAGAAGATGCTTTATCTGATTTGTTAGGCAATAATTGTTTTGTAGAAACGCCTGACAGAAAAGGATTTAAAAGTGGATTATATCTTAAAGCAAAGTCTGATTATCAGCGATTAGCAAGAAAAGGGGTTAAAGATAAACTTCCAAATAGTCATAGTTTTGCCAAACATACAATAAGGGTTATTGAAAGATTTAAACAGGTGCAAGCAATAACTTTTAAGTGTAAAAATATTAGCGAGGAATTGAAACAGCAACTTGAAATTAACACACAAGTCTTAGTGCCATTAAAAGAAAACGAACAATCCCCAACTGTAACTTCGCACCCTGACGATATGATTCACTATTGCGAACCTCGAATTTTGACAGTTCGAGAGTGTGCTCGTTTACAAAGTTTCCCTGATTGGTTTGAATTTAAAAGCAAATACACGACCGGAGGGAAACTCCGAAAAAAAGAAGTCCCAAGATACACACAAGTAGGAAATGCAATTCCTCCTCTATTTGGTGAGCAGGCGGGATTAGTTTTAAAAGAGTTGATATAATTTATGGAACAACTACATTTCAAAACAAATATACAACTGAAAAGTATTATCGGCAAAGACCTAATTAATGACGATAATATTGCTGTGTTGGAACTTGTCAAAAACTCTTTTGATGCCAATGCAAAAAGAGTTGATATAATTTTCAGTAACCTAAAAAAAAATGACGATTCCCAATCTGAATTCTTTTCAGAAAACACTTCTCGAATCATTATTCAAGACAATGGTTTAGGAATGAGTTTTGCAGACATAAGAGATAAATGGTTGAATATTGCTTTTTCAGAAAAAAAATCGAATACTCGTCAGCACAACAGAATGATGGCGGGAGCAAAAGGTGTTGGTCGCTTTTCTTGTGATAGATTAGGAGAATACCTTAATTTGTATGCAAGAAAAGACGGAACTGATAAATTCATTCTTTTAAAAATTGATTGGAAAAAATTTGAAATTGAAGACGAAAAAAAAGAAATACAAAGTGTAAGTCTTGACTTTGAGGAACTATCTACAACCGAATTGCAAGCAAAAGGCATAACTCCTTTTGACAAGGGTGTTATGTTGGAAATTATAAAATTGAGAAGCAATTGGGTTTATGAAGAAAAAAATGACAAAGGAGAAACTATTGGTTGGAAGACCGAAAAACTTGTAAGTTTAAAAAAATATCTTGAAAAATTGATAAATCCCAATCAAGCATTTGAACGAAATGATTTTGGAATATATCTCGATGCGCCTGAATTTATAGTTGAAAACAACAAAAGAGATGAACAGAACAAGTTCATAGGTAAAATAGAAAACACAATTTTTGAAAAACTTGATTTTAAAACAACAAGTATAGAAAGTGAAATTATTGAAAATGGCACAATCAATTTAACTACATTAAAGGATAAAGGGCAAACTATTTTTTGGATAAAAGAGAAAAATGAATTTTCCCCCGAATTGAAAAATGTAAAGGTAATAATCTATTTTTTAAACACATACGCAAAATCATTTTTCACAAAACAGACCGGAATTCGCTCTGTTGAATACGGCTCTATTTATCTTTTCCTCAATGGTTTTAGAGTTCCTCCATACGGGCAAGAGGGTGATGATTGGTTAAAATTGGAACAAAGGCGAGCACAAGGATATGCAAGATTTTTAAGCCAAAGAGAGTTAGTCGGAAGAATAGAAATATTAGATTATAATAATAATTTTAAGGTAATTACAAGCCGAGAGGGGTTAGAAAAAAATGAAAGTTACAACAGATTAGTCGATGGTACAGGAAGTTATTTTTATAAAACTTTTAGGAGATTAGAAAGATATGTTGTTGATGGATTGCAATGGGATAGTGTTCCAGATGAAGACAAAAATAAATTAAACGAAATAGAGAAAAAAATCTTTTCTGGTAAACTTGATGAAAATAATTTAGAATTTAGAGAAGATGAACTTACTAAAAGAAGGCGTATCTATCAATCTATACATTCGATTATTGGTGCAAAAAGCAGTAATGTTATAGAACTTTATATAAACGAAAATCTTATTCTCGAAAAAATAGAAGAAGAAAAAGTAAATTCCGAAAGAGAATTTGAACAGTTGATAACAGATTTTGAAAACAAAAAAATAGATGGCGAAACTTTGAATAGAATATTGCAGAAAAAAGCAATTGAGAATAAAGAATTAGAAAAGCAAATTGCTGATTTTTCAAAATATTCTGTCAATGATGCGACTTCAAAAGCAATTGCAGAACTTCAGCACTACAAAAATACGATTGAAAAACAGTCTAAAATAATTGAAGATTTAAAATTACGATTAGAAAGAGAAAAGGAAGAAAAAGAGCAATATCAACAAAAGGTTGCTTTACTTCAACAAACAACTAAAGAGGCAGAAGAGAAAGCAAAGATTGAAACTGAAAAACGAGTTGAAGCTGAAAAAGAAACAGAAAAGGCAAAAAAAGAAATTCAATTAGAAAAACTTAAAGTTGAGTTTTATAAAAAACAATCAACACCCGAAACGGATGCTCTTATACACCACGTAAGAAACACTAATTTATCAATAAAAACACATATTGCTAATATCTTTGACAATATAACCAAATCCAATATTGAAAAAAACATTAAAGATGATATTATTAAAGAAATACACGAAGTGTTGCATTTGGCTGATAAAGCATTGAAAGCCACTAATTTGATATTAGAAAGCGATTTGACAGAATCCGATGCACAAAGAATTAATTTGCCTTCATTTATTTCAGGTTATTTTTCGGATAACAAAAAAGTTCATATCAAAAATAGCGTTGAAAATTTTATTATTATTGGCAGTAAACTTGATTTGGCTTTAATCTTTGATAATTTTATTGATAATTCAACGAAATGGGGCGCAAACAATATTTGGATAACAACAAGATTAGATGGCAATCAATGTTTGGTAAATATTTGCGATGATGGTAATGGTTTGTCTGACAAATTCAAAGAGAATCCAAATGATATTTTTAAATTCCGTCAAACGGCAAAAGATGGAGGAACGGGATTTGGTCTTTATTTAGTTCAAGAATCATTGCAAAAAATGCAAGCAGAGATTTCAATAGACAATCCTATAAACAACAAGGGTATGAACTTTAAAATTATTTTCAAATGATTCAGAAATATTTGATATTAATTGATGAACAATCTCAAAGTGCAGGGTTAGAACGAATTAAATCCACTTTGAGAAACGAAGGAATAGACTTGGTGTACAAAGAATATAATCCACAAAATTTTCAAAAGAGAGAAAATAGGAATGTATTCTTTGATAAAGATTCTTTTACACAGGAATTAGGATCATTGCGGTATTTCAAACAACTTGATTCAATTGTATGTGATTACAATCTGATAAAAGATGTTGTAAATGGTTTTGAAATCATTAAAATCGTAAAAGGTATAAATCCTGCTTACAAAAAGCAAATTATTTTATATTCTGCGAATATTGACGATGTAATTGGAAATATAATAAACATAGGGGATTTTGAAGTCAAAAGAAACAACATAAGAGAATTAATAAAATGTAATATAGATTTCATTAAACGAGAAGGTTATGAAAGTACGGTCATAAGCCATATAAAAAAAGAAAAACCATTCTCATTTGAAGAAGAATTAATCAAATGGTTTTACAGCAGAAAAGACGATGAATTCAATGGTCTTTTCCCAAAATATCAAGGCAAGAAATTTGAAGAAATTGCGAAATGTTTAGAGACTGACAGCCAAGATAGCATAGAGTTCAGAAAAGAATTAATAGAGCAGATTATAGCATATTTATCAACAATAAATGGTTTGCCCGATGCCGTATGAGTAAAATTTTTGCAATATATCCAACAGACAAAAGAGAGTCAACAAAATTTCTTAATAGAATCAACACTTATCTAATAAGAAATTTGAAAAAAGATTGGCATTGTTATAAGATAAAGTTTACTGATGACGACCACATTAATTGCTTGAAACAAGCAAAAGAAAGTCCCGCCAAGTTTATATTGTTTATGGGACACGGTAGAAGTAATTGTCTATATGGCTCTTGTGCAAAAGCAAATTCTGACTTTATAAGTCCCGATGCCGAAAGAGAAAATAATGAATTGTACAAAAATGAGCGATTTATTGATGAAAGCAATATTGGAAATTTAAGCAATAAAGTATTTTTTAGTTTGTCTTGTAATTCAAACGAGAATAGCGCAAGAACGATTGGAAGAAAAGCAATAGAAAAAGGCATTTTATGTTTTGTTGGTTTTGGCGACATTCCTACTGACCATATAGAGGGGAAAAAAAATCCACCAAAAGCAATCGCAGTATATAAAGGCTTAATTACAAAAATCATAAAGGAAAGTTTATATATTTCAATCATAAACAACTATACTGTTGACAGATTGGTTGATTTGATAAAAATTATTACATACAAAGAAATTCAAACGTTACTATACACAAAGAATAGACACAAAAAAAATATCATTGAAAAACTTCTCCTTTTTAAAAATGAGATTGTAATTTTCGGAAACAAATTTGAAACTGTCAATTGATTTTTAAATTCAAAAAACAGAGAGTGAAAAAAACTGCCTACAACAAGCGGTTTGGTGCAATGGCGGCAGTAGCCCGCAGACAATATTGTACGAAATAGAACGTTATTATCCCGCAGGAAGTTCAGTGGAAGCCGCCACTGCGCCAAGCCGCTGGGACGTTGTATGTAAGCGGGGCGCGGTGGACAATGACGTGGACAATTGAATGTTAAGTGTAATGAATAGGCAAGACTTGCAAAGCCGTTAGAGCAGGAAAAAAATTAAAAATAGTTTTATGGAACAGTACAGTAATTTTGACAAAGAGATGGATGCCAAAGACCATTTCAAAAACAGGGCGAGTTTGAAAAGTTTGAGCACAAAAAACTTTTTAAGAAATGTATGTGTTGTGTTATTGGCTATTTTCGGCAGTTACAATAACAACATTACGGCTCAAATCATAATCAAGAATGATACTATCAAACCGTATATCAACTTTCTGGAAAACAATAAATTTTTGTCCGCCAAGGATTACATTCTATCCAAATTTGAAACTTACGATATTGTAATCTTGTCAGAAAGACACCATGCGGATATGACACAATACGAGGTGATTTTAGACGTTGTGAAGGATGAACGGTTTAAAGGAAATATATTTACGGAAGTAGGAGTTTCAAATATGTCGGAAAGAATTAATAAATTTCTGCTAAATTCTACTCTTACTAAAGAAGAAAAAGAAAGCGAACTGTTGAGTATTTACAGGGATATTGATTTCAACATTATTTGGGGAAAATATAATTATTATCATTTATTAAGCGAAATATTCGAGATTAATAAAACCAGAAAAGAAGAGGATAAAATTAAAATTTTCCCCACAGATGTAGCATTTGACTGGAATGAATATAAGACCAGTGGGGAATATGCTGTATTTTATAAATTGCTTGATAGCCAAAGGTGGATGGATAGAGACCGTATTATGGGTAAAAATTTTGTGCGCTTGTATGAGAGAGCAAAAAGAGAAAATTCTGAAAGGGAAAAAGCATTGGTAATTCAAAATACGTATCATGGTTACATACGAATACCAACTTATTTGCCTTTGCCGACCAAGCCTGATATTTACAGTACAGGAGAATATATCTATAAAACTTATCCCGACAAAACAACGAACATCTATATCAATTTTTTAAGAAGTGGCGACGAGTTTAAAAATTTGTCGAATAATGGAATTATTGACGCAGCATTTGAATATACTCAAATAGACAATATAGGATTTGACTTGAAAAACACTCCCATAGGAAATACAAAGTTTGATTTATATCGCTTTGGAGGAGATTATGAGACCAATGTAAATTTTGCTTACATATTCGATGGCATGATATTCTACAAACCTCTTAAAGAATTAGTTTTAAAATACTATATTCCTGATATTTATCCAAAAGAATTTGAAGAACAGTTCTTTTATAGAGTAGCAATTGTTCGTAATCAAACAGAGGAAGAAGCAAAGAATAATGAAGAAAATATTAGTCTCTTAAAAGTGATTAACAATCCTGTTGAAACCTCTCTTGATAAAAAACGGTTAGATTGGATTTCAGAGCAAATAAGAAAGTGGGTAGAATAAGACAGAAAGATAAATGGCAAAATGGCAAACAAACAGACGACAGAAACGCCTGCATACAACGGGCGGTTTGGCGCAATCGGGGCAGTGGCTCGCCCGAAAGTTTGTACAAATTTGGAAGTTTTGCGCCCGTCCGAACGGCAGTGAAAGCCCCTGCGTGACGCAAGTTTCCGTAACTTATGCCAGCATAGTTAATCTAATTAAAAAATCGTCCAAGTTACACTTCGCTAAACTTGAACGAAATAATTTTCAATTTTCAACTTTCCATTTTCAATTAAAAAATGCTATCTTTGCATTTCGTTTACAAATAAGCAATGGATAGAAAGAAACTGACCATGAATGAGTTGAACCGTTTGGACGTAACCGCTTTTAAAGAAAGCGAGAAACTTCCTGTGGTGGTGGTATTGGATAACGTACGCAGTATGAACAATATCGGCTCTGTTTTCCGCACCTGCGATGCATTTCGGATAGATGCCGTTTTCCTCTGCGGAATTACCGCCAAACCGCCCCACAAAGACATTGAAAAAACGGCTTTGGGGGCAACGCAATCTGTAAACTGGCAATATTTTGAGACTACCAGACAGGCGGTGGAAAGGTTAATCACTGACAATTACAAAATCTATGCCATTGAACAGGTGGAAAATAGCATTTTCTTAAATGATTTTACTGTTGAAAAAAACGAAAAAATTGCCTTGATTTTCGGTAATGAAGTGATGGGCGTAGAACAGGAAGTTATTAACAATTACTGCCATCAATGTATTGAGATACCGCAATTTGGGACAAAACATTCTTTAAATATTTCCGTCAGTGCGGGGATTGTGCTTTGGCATATATTGTATTTGTATCACCGTCAATAATTTATATATATAAAATGATTTTACTTTACAGCGAACAGAAAACACAACGGTTGGAATACATTGTAAACCACATATTTACATATATATTGGGAATAAAAACGGAAATTTGCACCGATGATGCCGTTTTTGATGCTTTTCAAGAGGACAAAATCAATTATTCGGCTAAAAATTTTGAAAACTGTTTGAAAATCACACCGCATTCTTTGCTTTTTGAAAAAGATATTCATTTGCAAAATGTTGTTTTTTCCACTTATAACAATTTCCCGATTTGTTTTCAAACAGAAAAAACAGACGGTTTGCCTTTTGATATTTTTGCAGCAAGTTTCTATTTTTTAAGCCGTTACGAAGAATATGTTTTGACTTCAAAAGATATTCACCAGCGTTTTGATGCCAAAAATTCCCTCTCTTATCAAAACAATATTTTGCATTTACCCCTTGTTGATGAATGGGTGGCGATGTTGAAACGGCAATTGCAAAATAAATACCCTTTATTAACATTTTCCGATAGGAAATTCTCATTTACACCCACTTACGATATTGATTTGGCGTTTGCCTACCGTGAAAAAAGTTTTTTTCTGCAATTGGCAGGTTACGCAAAACTTTTCTTGAACGGTGATTTTAAAAAAATTATCACCCGAACAAAAGTTTTGTTAAAACAGGAAAAAGACCCCTTTTATACATTTGATTATCTGACTGATACACATGAAAAATATCATTTGTGCCCCTGTTATTTTTTTATTGTTGCCAAGCGGAAATCAAAATATGACCGTAATCCTGCATGGGAAAATAAAAGTTTTCAACAATTAATTCAGGACTTGTCGCTTTCTGCGGATATTGGACTTCATGCCTCCTACTACGCAAAAGAAAACCCGCAAAGAATGGAAGCAGAAAAGGCTTATTTACAAACTATTACAAAAAAAACTGTTGATAAAAACCGTTTTCATTTTCTGCGTTTTACACTTCCAGACAGTTACCGCAATCTGTTGTCAAACGGCATTACGGAAGATTACAGCATGGGTTATTCCGAACATATTGGGTTTCGGGCGGGGACTTGCACGCCGTTTTATTTTTTTGATATTCAAGCGGATAAGCATACAAATCTGCTTGTTTACCCGCTTCTGTGCATGGAAAATGCTTTCTCGCATTGCAATCATGCCCAAGAGATAATACAAATCATTGAGCCATACATCAATAGCATCAAAAAATACGGAGGGATATTCACTTCCCTGTTTCACAATGACGCTTTTGACGAAAAAGATACGGAACGGAAATGGCGGAAAGTTTTGGAGTATATTTTTGAAAATGTGAATAATTAAAAATCTTAATATTGAGACTAAAATCAAGAATTTTTATCCATTTTTCATCGTCTTTCCCTTATGCCGTATCACCTTTGCATCTATATAAAAAATAATCTCTTCCGCAATATTTTTAATATGGTCGCCTGTGCGTTCCAATTTCCGAATGATGTCTTGCAGATGCAGTATTTTTTTTGCAGAGGCACTGTCCTGACAGGTGATTAAGGTTTCGGCAAGTACGTTGGTTGCTCTTTCCCGCATTTTGTTTACGAGGCGGTCTTTCTCAAAAATATTGTGGGCAATCTCCACGCTTTCGCCCTCCAAAGCGGCTTGCGTCATGTTCAGCATGGAAAGTACCTGCTCGGTTATCTTTTCCAACTGCATATCAACCAGCAAATTAGGGTCTATTTCGTCCCCCTCTCTGTCTTTGACGAAACGGGCAATGCTACGGGCATAATCGCCAATGCGTTCCAAATCGGTACTGATTTGCAAAATTGCCAAGACAAACCGCAAATCAACCGCTACGGGATTGTAAAGAGCAAGATAATCCTCTATCATTTTGTTAATCTGCAAATCAAACGAATTTACCTTATGTTCAAATACAATCACCTGTGCTGCAATGCCTTGGTCGTTGGTCATCAGGGCTTCGCCCGCCCGCTCTATCTGTGTGTGGACAAGCGAAAACATATCAATGACCGTCTTTCTTAACTGTTCCTGTTCTGTTTCTATAAATTTTACCATGTTTTTTTGTTTTTCGTGACAAGTTACGCGTAACTTTTACATTATTTCATTTTCAATTTTCAACTTTCAATTTTCAATTCTTTTTACCCAAATCGTCCCGTAATATAATTTTGCGTAGCCTCTTTCTGTGGGTTGGTAAAAATGATTTTTGTGTGGTCAAATTCTATCAATTCGCCCAGATAAAAAAACGCGGTTTTGTCGCTCACGCGGGCAGCCTGCTGCATGTTGTGGGTAACAATTACGATTGTATATTTGCTTTTCAAACTGTGTATCAACTCCTCTATTTTTGCCGTAGAAATGGGGTCTAAAGCCGAAGCAGGCTCGTCCATCAGCAGAATGGACGGCTCGATTGCCAATGCCCGAGCGATGCACAACCGCTGTTGCTGTCCACCCGAAAGTTCAAATGCCGATTTCTTTAATTTGTCCTTCACCTCCTCCCACAACGCCGAGCCTTGCAAAGAAGCGACAACCCGTTCCTCAATTACCTGCTTGTCTTTTTCGCCGTTCACCCGCAGTCCGTAGGCAACGTTTTCAAAAATGGACTTCGGAAATGGATTGGGTTTCTGAAATACCATGCCTACTTTTTTCCGCAGTCTGTCCACCAAAATATCATTTGCATAAATATTTTCACTGTCAATGAGGATTTCGCCTGTCATTCTTGTACCCAAAATCAAGTCGTTCATTCTGTTGAACAAACGCAGATAGGTAGATTTTCCGCAACCCGAAGGACCAATAAATGCCGTTACCGCATTCTTGTCAATATTCATGGAAATATCTTTAAGTGCGTGAAAATCATTGTAGTAAAAATTCAAATTCTTTGTTTCTATGCTGTACATCTTTTATATTTTGTTACAATATTTTATTTATTTAATTCATTTTTACCTTTCTGTGAAAAATACCTCTAAGGATATTTGCCAATAAATTTAATATCAATACAATAGCAATCAGAACGAAGGCTGTACCGTACGCCATACTCCGCGAAGACTCGATGTCTGTCCCAGATGTAGAGATTACATATAAATGGTAGGGCAACGCCATTACTTGGTCAAAAATGGAACTCGGCAATTTGGGCAAAAAATAGGCAACGGCAGTAAACATAATCGGGGCAGTTTCGCCCGAAACCCGTCCGATAGAGAGGATTAAACCTGTGATAATGTTAGGGAAAGCCATCGGCAGAATAACATGCAGGATAGTTTGCAATTTGGTAGCCCCCAACGCCAGACTGCCATGACGAAAACTTTCATCAATCTGTTTCAACGCCTCTTCTGTGGTGCGGATTACGATAGGCAAGACCATCAGTCCCAAGGTCAGAGAACCCGCAATAATGGAATCGCCGAAACGCAACCTGTTCACAAACAGTGCCATGCCGAACAGTCCGAAAACAATGGACGGAATGCCGCTTAAATTGTTGGTCATCATGCGGATAAACTTCACCAGCCACGCATTGCCCGCATACTCGTTGAGGTAAATGCCCGACAGTACGCCGATGGGAAATGCAAAAATAATTGCTCCCAGCGTCAGATACAGCGTCCCGATAATAGCGGGGTAGATGCCGCCTTTGCTCATGCCGTCTCTGGGCATGGCAGTCAGGAACTCCCAATTGATAACCCCTATCCCCTGAATGATGATAAAGCCTAAAATGCAAATCAGTATTGCCACCACTGCAGCACTCATCACTCTAAATCCCCAGAAGGCAACGGATTGCGATATGCTCTTTTTTCTGTTGTAATTCATCAGTTTTTATTAAAATACAAACTTTTTCTATCCATTTTGCAAAAATAGAAAAATGATGTTAAGAAGGGGCGAAGTGGGTGTTACGTTTTTGTTACAAATGTTGAAAATGTTTTGTTTCTTGATTTAGGCGAAAAATTTCAATTAAAAATTGTATCTTTGCAAATCACACTATTCAACAATAGAAAAACAGTTACAAAACAAGATTTAACACAATGAAGGCACAAAATCAGACGAAGAAAAACGTTCAGACTTCGCAGGTAAAGAAAAAAAATGTCCAGAAAACACCCAAAAGTATTGCGGAACGGATTGAAAATCTGTTGAATTACAAATCCGTAACGGTTATCATGCTGGCGATACTGAGCATGGCATTTTTCAACAATTATTCGGCGATATTTGATAAAAAAGTGAATTTGAACGGGGATAATATTGTGTATTATTCCTGCGGAAAAGCCATTGCGGCGGGCAAAGGTTTCACCAATACGATGGGTTTTGAGGAAACGCCGCATACACATTTCCCGCCAGGTTATCCGCTGTTGATTGCAGGAATACAGAAAGTGCAACCCAATGATATTCTGGTTGTTAAGAAAGTAAACGGGGTTTTGTTGTGGCTGTCGCTGTTGCTGCTGTTTTTGCTGATAAGGAAAATCACGAAAAATACGCCTGTTGCGTTCTGTGCCACGCTGTTTACGGCGATGCAATCCAGCATACTGTTTTTTGCAACGATTATGATGAGCGAAATGTTGTACATTTTTATTTTAATGATTATCATGCATTTAGCCATTTATCTGAATGAAAAACTGTTTATCAAAAAAAGTTCATGGCAAAGCATTGTGCTGTTTGTTCTTTTTCTGCTGAATATTATTTATATTTATCTTGTTCGTTCTGTGGGACTTGCAATGGCTCTGACCGCAATTTGCTGGTTTGGATTTTTGGCGGTACAGAATTTTATCCAATACTTAAAGGAAAAACGAAAAAATGCAGAGACGAACAGCTTGCCTGTTTTGAAATCATTTCTGTTACAGCGGATTATGATTTGCCTGCTGGTAACTGTATCATTTTTCACCGTTTATAAACTGTGGAATATCCGCCAAGTGAATTCTGGAATGGCGGACGGCTCTTCCTACAAGGGTGTTTTTCTCCGCAAAACAGGCGGTGAAACCATGAAAACCCTGGACGACTGGAAAGAACGCCTTAAATACAACATCAGCGGAAATATCACCAAGTGGCTGCCCAACAAACTGTACGGCACGCCTTACGACAATGACGCAAAAATCACAGGCGGACAGTGGACGAAAGGACTTTTAACGCTTTTAATTTTTACCGCAGGCTTGTTTTATCTGCGGAAAGACACCTTTTGGCTGCTTCTTTTTTACTTGGGGTCTTCGATGGTGATTGTGGTGATGTTCCCCGAACAGTATCAGGACGGACGGTATTTAACGCCTTTGATGCCGTTTTTTATCTTCCTGTTTTTCAATGGAATAGCAAATATTGTCAAATGGATTTGCCGTTTGTTGCCCAAAAAACCGCAACCGCTTATATTACAGACTGTTGTATTGTTTTGCATCTGCACATTTTGGTTTTATCCCGATTATGTAAAGGCACAGGAACAGTTGCGGGAAACGGCAAAAATAAAAAGTTGGGAAAAATACAACGACCCGAGAATGCACAACTATCTGGAAGCCTGCAAGTTCTGTAAGAACAATCTACCAGACAGCAGTCGGGTAATCACTCGAAAACAGGAAATATTCTACATGTTTTCGGGATACAAAAAATCGGAAAGTTTCCCTTGGTATGCAGAACCCGATTCGGTGATTTCCTATCTGAAATCGCAACATGCAACCCATGTCATTTTGGACGACTGGTTTCGCCATGCCTACGTAACGCTCTATCCTGCAGTGCGGAATTATCCCGATAAATTTAAGGTACTGACCGTAATCGGGCAGGTGGACACGACTACAAAACAAAATCCGACTTATGTGTTGGAATTCAATGACGAATGGGGTTATCGTGGTGAATATGCGAATGGCGTGAAATCGGGCGAAGGTGCTGAACTTTTTCAAGACGGACGGAAATATGTCGGACATTATGAAAATGACCTGCCCAACGGTTACGGTGTTTTGTACGATGCAGCGGGCAACGTAATCAGCAAGGGCAAGTGGCGAAACGGCATGTTTGCGGGGCAATAAAGAGTTTGTAAGGTTTGAAAGTTCTTAAAGTTTATAAAGTTATTTTGTAAGAATGAAGAAAAGGCGGTACATTATATATATTGGCGGTACGTTTACGGCGGTGGTTGTGTTGTGTTTTCTTGTTTTGCTTGCTGCTGTGCCGAACAAGGAATTCTCTCAAAATGAATACAATGAGGCATTTTCCAGCAATTATCATTTGTACAGTCCGCCCATTCCCTCCGAGGTTTCGTTTGCGGGGGAGACTGTACCCATTGAACGTTACGATGTGCGGGAGGCGTTGGACAGGGAATTGCTGGTCAATGTGTATTGGCAATCGAATTTGCTGTTGTACTGCAAACGGGCGCATCGCTGGTTTCCCGTGATTGAGCCGATTTTGAAAGCAAACGATGTCCCCGACGATTTTAAATATTTGGCATTGATAGAGAGCGGATTAATGAATGTAACCTCTCCCTCGAAAGCATCGGGTTTTTGGCAGTTTTTGAAGGAAACGGGCATCAGTTTCGGTTTGGAAATCAATGATGAAGTAGATGAGCGTTACCATTTGGAAAAGGCAACGGAAGCGGCTTGCAAATATTTAAAAAATTCCTACAAACAGCACAAATCGTGGGTCATGGCGGCGGCGGCTTACAATATGGGAGACGGCGGCGTGAAGAAAAGCATTGCCAGACAGCAAAATACGTCTTATTGGGATTTGCAACTCAACGAAGAAACTGCCCGTTACGTATTCCGCATTTTGGCGGCGAAAATCATACTGTCTCACCCGCAACAATACGGTATTCGCATCAGAATAGCCGATTTATACCAGCCCATTGTGCCAGATACGAAATTGCGGGTGGATACGTCCATCAACGATTTGGTGGATTTCGCTATCCAACAGGGAATTACGTATAAAGAACTCAAAACTTTCAATCCGTGGTTGCGGAGCGATAAATTGACAAATAAAGAGAAAAAAACATATATCATTCTCATTCCCAGCAAGAAACAGTTATTGCATAAGGAACAGATAAAAAATGTTAATCCGAATGCCCTGTTTTAATGAAAAAAAGTTGATTTCTGTTTTTTCTCTAATCGTCATTCCTGTTTCCTTAATCGTCATTCCCGCGAAGGCGGGAATCCCCGTCAAAAAAGAATGGAAGAGATTCCCGCCTTCGCGGGAATGACAACCTTAAATGATGGAATGACAACCTCAAAGATGGTTTTCATAATTTTTTAAAGTCAAAAAAAAACCATATTTTTTTCCCACTCATTACCAGTATTTTAACA
>Ga0268262_10003734_pt1 | contig 16248 bp, 12 predicted proteins | sample TergutNc150P3_FD_190354 | JGI IMG/M metagenome (GOLD analysis project Ga0268262, IMG submission 190354) | Nasutitermes corniger P3 segment gut microbial community from laboratory colony in Florida, USA - Nc150 P3 (SPAdes) (version 2) | ecosystem: Host-associated > Arthropoda: Insects >... | reverse complement strand
CTTCGCCGACGCGATGAAAGAAATTTCGATTATTCAGGAACAGGTTCCCAGTAACCGCGGTTACCCCGGCGACCTCTACAGCCAGTTGGCGAGCCGCTATGAAAAGGCCGTTGACTTTGAAACCGCCGGTTCCATCACGGTATTAGGCGTAACGACCATGCCCGGCGACGACGTAACCCACCCCGTGCCGGACAACACCGGTTATATTACCGAGGGTCAGTACTACCTGAAAAACGGGCGCATTGAGCCCTTTGGCTCCCTGTCCCGTCTGAAACAAACCGTTAACGGCAAAACCCGCGCCGACCACCGCGCCCTCATGGACGGCATGATCAAACTCTATTCCGCCTTCCGTGACACGCTGGAAAAAAAGGCGATGGGCTTCATTATGACGGACTGGGACGAGAAACTGTTGAAATACGGCGAAATGTTTGAAAAGAAGATGATGGATCTTTCGGTCAACATACCTCTGGAAAAGGCCCTTGATTTGGGCTGGGAAATTCTCGCCGCCTGTTTCAATCCCGAAGAAACCGGACTGAGAACCGAACTGATCAATAAGTTCTGGCCGAAAAAGTAGGATGAAGGTTGTATGGCGAAGGTAAAGCTCACCAAGAATGAGCTTAAAAAACAAAAAGATTCCCTGAAGATGTACCAGCGCTATCTGCCTACGCTGATGCTTAAAAAGCAGCAGTTACAGGGAGAGATACGGGTCACCGAAACGCGGATAAAAAAACTGCTCAATGAAAAAGAGCAGTTGGATGAAACCTTCAAAAAATGGATCGCCGTTTTTGGCGAGCGATTTATTTTTACCGCGGACATTCTGAAGATCAGCCGCCTGAACACGGCGCAGGGAAATATTGCCGGCGTAGCGATACCTATTTTTAAGGGCGCCGAATTTATCATCGCCCCTTACGATCTGGCCCGCAAGCCCCTGTGGCTTGATATTGCCGTTGAAAAAATGAAACAGGTAATCCTCCTTGACCTTGAGGCGCAGATACTCGAAGAGCAGCGCAAGCGGCTTGATCGTGAATTGCGCATAACAACCCAGCGGGTAAATCTGTTTGAAAAAATTAAAATCCCCGAGACCAAGGGGCACATCAAAAAAATCCAGGTTTATCTGGGCGATCAGCAAACTTCCGCGGTAGTGCGGGGAAAGATCGCCAAGAGTGGACTGGTTAAGGCGGCGCAATAATGGTCATACCCATGAAGAAAGTATGCCTGTTTGTACGGGATAAATATCAGCAAGACGCCCTGCTTAAACTCCGTTCGGTCGGAGTAGTGCATATAAAGAAAACCAACGCCGCTTCGGAACAGCTTTCCAAAGTTCTGGAGCGCAAGGCGATGGCGGAAAACGCCGTCGGCCTTATTCAGTCCTACAAGACGCCTGTCAACTCGTACGCGGCGCATACCGCGGAACCCAACCTGATAGAACTTATGGTAGGGCTGGGCAAAGAGCGTAAGGCGCTGGAAGACCGCCAGACCATGCTTGCCAAAGAACGGGGCCGCATTGCCGCCTGGGGTAATTTTAACCCCGCTTCGGTTAAAGAAATGGAATCTTTGGGACAGCCGGTATACCTGTACGAATTGTCTCACGAGGCTTTTGCCGCGTTGGGGCCGGAAATCCGTTATATAAAACTCAGCGAAGATAAAAACGGGCTGCGCCTGCTTGTGCTGGATAATGAAATACCCGCGACTACGCCTTTCCAGCTTCCCGAAAAATCCCTCGCCGCCATTGACGCGGAGTTAGGTGACATACAACGCAAACTGAGAGAACTGGAAGCCCGGATAGCGAGTTACGCCATCCGGCGTCCCGCGCTGATGAAAGAACTAAAAACAATTCAAACTGATATTGAATTTGAGACGGCGCGGGCGGAACTTGAAAAAGTAGAAGGAGTGCCCGAAGCCTTTGGTTTTTCCTGCCTTACCGGTTTTGTCCCCACCGAAGATTTGGGCAAGCTGAAAGCCGCCAGCGCGGAAAACGGCTGGGCGCTTGTGGCATCCGATCCGGGGCCGGATGATAATGTTCCTACCAAACTTAAAAACAACCGGCTGGTCAGCCTGCTGAACCCCCTGACCGATTTCCTGGAAGTAACGCCGGGTTACCATGAAGCCGATATTTCCGGCTGGTTCCTTTTCTTCTTTGTTATTTTCTTCGGGATGATTTTCGGCGATGCCGGTTACGGCGCCATCGTTCTGATTGCCGCCCTGGTGGGCATTTTCAAAACCGCCAGGAAAGGGGTTCCCCCGGTTTTAAAACTTTTGCTCCTGTTGGGGATTTCCAATTTCCTTTGGGGGATGTTCACCTGTACCTGGTTTGGCGTTGAAGCGCAGAAATTGCCGCAAGTGCTGCAGGATTTGTCTCTCTCCCAGATTTCCAGCGCGACTGCCGCCCGATCCCCCCAGGATGAGGGCCTTGTCCGTCAAAACCTGATGGTCTTCTGTTTTACGCTGGCCCTCTTACAACTTTCCATCGGCCACATTGTCGCCATTACCCGGTGCAGAACGCTTAAAATTCTCGGCGATCTGGGTTCCATTGCCATGCTGACAGGTATGTACGGCATCGTGCTTTCCCTGATAGCCAGCAATCAATACCGCCAGATTCCGCTGTTTCCGCCCTGCGTGTATATGCTGGGCGGCGGTTTTCTGCTGAATTTTATTTTTACCAATTACGAGGGGAGCATCGGCAAGTCCATTCTTGAAAGCCTGAAAAATTTTATTTCCATGGTACTCGGCATTGCCAATGTGTTTTCCGATATAATGTCCTATATACGGCTCTGGGCCGTTGGTCTCGCGGGAGGAGCCATCTCCTCAACAGTTGACCAGATGGCGGGTCCCATGCTGGGGCATTTGTTCTTCTTTATTTTTGGGATTACCCTGTTGGTATTCGGGCACGGTTTGAATCTGGTGCTCAATATGCTGTCCGTATTGGTACACGGCGTCCGTTTGAATACCCTGGAATTTTCAGGCCACGTGGGGCTGACCTGGGCGGGTACTCCGTACCGGCCCTTCGCGGAAAAGAAAGAGTAGCATAAAAGATTTGCTTTGCAAATCAAAAAATAGATAGATCAGAGGAGTTTAACATGAATTTAGGATTAATTGGCGCAGGTTTGGTAATGGGTATTTCCGCGGTTGGTTCGGGGATGGGTATAGCGATAGCCGGTCAGTCAGTTATAGGGGCATGGAAAAAATGCTACATTGCCAACAGGCCCGCTCCCATGACGCTGCTCGCTTTCGGCGGCGCGCCGCTGACCCAGACCTTCTACGGTTTTATTCTGGGCTTGCTGTTTATGAAACCCGCGGCTTTGGCAAACCCCGAATTGGGTTCCCTGTATTTGGGTATGGGTCTTGCTTCCGGTTTGGCTATCGCTGGTTCCGCCATCGCGCAGGGCAAGGCCGGCGCTTCCGGCGCGGACGCGACCGGTGAAACCGGCAAAGGTTTTGTTAACTACATGATGATCGTAGGTATTTGCGAAACCGTCGCCATTTTCGCCATGGTTCTCTCAATGATCAGCCTTAACTAGTACAGGTAACAGGTAACAAAGTTTATCTCTTACTTTATTAGTTGTTACTTGTTACTTGTTATTTGTTATTTAACTACTGTGTTCTATGAATTCGCGGACAATCCACATAGGCGGCTTTGATCATGTTAAAGCCGTCAATATAGGAGGCGGTCTTCCCGTGGTTATTCAAACCATGTGGAAAGATCGCCTTTCTTTTTCTGATTTGGAAGGCGCGGTACCGCGTATTGAAGGGCTTGCCCGCATGGGCTGCGGTCTGCTGCGCTTCGCCGTTCCCGATCTTGACGCCGCCGAAGTCGTGGGCCGCCTTGCTCAAATGGTTTCCATGCCCCTCGTCGCGGACATTCACTTTGATTATAAAATCGCCCTGCGCTGCATGGATTTTCCCATTGCCAAAATCCGCGTAAACCCCGGCAATATCGGCGGCAAGGAAAAGGTCAGGGCAGTGCTGGATAGGGCGGCTGAAAAGAATATACCCATTCGCATCGGAGTCAACGCGGGGAGTTTACCACAGGATTTGCGAGAAGAGAAGAATTTAACCACGGAGGACACGGAGTTTCACGGAGGAAAATTCAAAGATCGCGCTGAGGCGTTGATTGAAGCTGCCGAACGGGAATTGGCCATTTTTGACGAATATGGGTTTACCAATGTTGTGGTGTCCATGAAGGCTTCGAGTGTTGCCGATACGGTGCGGGCAAACAGGCTGCTTGCCGGTAGAACCAATGTACCGCTGCACATCGGCGTTACCGAGGCGGGGCCGCTGATTGCCGGTGTGGCGCGCAGTAGCGCCGCTCTTGTCCCGCTGCTGGTTGAGGGTATCGGCGATACGCTGCGGGTTTCCCTGAGCGACAGCATGGAAAACGAGGTAATCGCCGCGCGGGAGATACTGGGCGCGGCGGCGGAAATCGCTTCCCTTTCCGGTCAGGCGGAAACAGCCGCGAGGCTGAGGCGGGGTGGGGTAACCGTTATTTCCTGCCCCCGCTGCGGCAGATACGGCTTTGACACCCACGGTTTCAGCAGCCGCTGGCTGCCCCGCCTGTACGCGCTGGACAAAACAATAAGCGTTGCCATCATGGGCTGCGAGGTTAACGGCCCGGAAGAAGCCCGCCACGCCGATCTGGGCATTACCGGCACAGGAGACAAGGTACTTATCTTCCGGCACGGAAAGGTAATACGCACCATTTCCGCCGCGGAAGCGGACGCAGCCTTCGCCGAAGAACTGGGAATGTAGGATAATGCCCCCTCCGGTTTGTCCGTTTGCATTTTTCCCGATATTCTGCTAGAATAATGATGAGGGAGAGAAATACATGAAAAAATTCGTATGTGTTGTATTTGTAGTCTTGTTTGTAGGCATAACGGCGTTCGCGGAACATCCCGATGGGCTGGGTCTTGGGTTAACGTCAAACTTTGGCTGGGGTCAATTTATTGAGGATTATGATTCATGGTATTTTAATCCCGGCATTAGCCTGAAAATACCCCATGTCCCTGTTTATTGGGGTTTCTATGGAAACCTAAAACCTGACTGTGTAGGGTTCGGCCTTAGCGGTGATTATTATATCATTGAGAAATCTATTCTTGATGAAGACAAAACCAATGAAAATGGCGTTTACCACGTGAAACTGGACTGGTATCTGGGCGCGGGCATTTATACCAATATGGATATCTGGTATGATGAGTGGAAGGTTTTTAACATAGGACTTCGTGTGCCGGGGGGAGTCTCCTGGTACATCATCGAAAAACTTGAATTATTCGCGGGTGTCGCGCCCTGTTTTGGAGCGTGGATGTTTGAAGGCGAGTCCGGTTTCCAATGGTTGATCAATGGAGAAATTGGGATTCGCTACTGGTTCTAGCGATACGCCGCCGAACGGGATAAATGGTCGGGAGCGCATGTGAAAGGTATTAAAGTTTTTTCTTTCCTCCTTCTGTTTGTATTCTCCGCCGGTTCCGCTTTCGCTCAAACCAAAAGCGGCCCGGGACCATACGACTGGTGGTACACCCTTGAACGGGGCAAAGTAATGTTCAGGCAGGGTGATTACGGTAACGCCCTGCTTGCCTTTGAAGACGCGCGGCGGCTCAGGCGCGGCATGTATGAACGGATGGAGCGAAATTTCATCGACCTGCTTTCCAACAGGGAAGTCCGCCGCATGGGGGATTCCCTTGACTGGGTGGAACGGTATATACAGGAACGGCGTTTTGCCGATGCCGCCGAGGCCCTTGAAGAACTGTACTACCGTATTCCCCGCGAGAATTTTCACAATTCAGCCACCGCCGCGCTTAACGCCATGGGGACGCTGAAAGATTATCCTGAAGCCGAATACTGGATCGGCGAAACCTATCTGCATGAAGGCGAACTCAAGCTGGCGCAAAACCAGTTTCAAAAGGCCCTTGCCCTGCGGCAGCTTTTTGAAAATCCCGGTCTTGCCACTGAATTACTGTATAAAATCGCCGCCATCTGCCGCACCCGGCAGGAATACAATGAAATGGAACGGATATTGCAGTCGATTCTGGCCGGTGACAATCTGTGGTCCGGCAGCGGAAGTACGGAATCGAGTACAACTTCCTTTACCCGGCAGGCAATGACCCGCACTCTGGAAAACAACGGCATTGAGCGTTTCCTTATGCTGTACCGTTACGGCAACACGGCAACGGTTGAAGCCCATAAACAGCTTGGTTTTTATTATTACGCTTCCGGCAGGCACAGCAGGGCGCAGGAACACCTTATGTTTGCCTTTCTGGTGCAGAATACCATTATCATTGATGAAGTTATACGTCACGAGTATGGTTATGCCTTTACCACTTTGGGAGACCTTGCCTCTGAAATAAACCTTTATCCGCTACTTTCAGAATACGCTGAAAGAAACGATTATTACAAAACCGCTTACTATCTCGGCGCGAGCCTGTACGGCAACGGCAAAACATCCTCGGCGATGGGAATATGGAATTTTCTCGCTGCCCAAAATCGCGCGGGCGAGTGGCAAAACCGCGCCCGCAGACAACTGAAATCCCCCCACGTTGAACGTGCGCTTGAAATGCCTTGATACTCGATAACCTAATTCAATAACGCGGCGTTTTCACGGTTGTTCCAGCGCAGGGCGACATCGGCGGGGCTTTCCGCTGATATATTCTTCGCGCTTTTGGCGGCGCCCAGTTCCAGCAGCAAACTTATCGCTTCCGGTTTGCCCATCCGCGCGGCATAGTGAAGGATCGTGTTGCCGGAACCGTCTTTGGCGTTAATCGCCCTGCCGGAGAAAACAGCCCGAATGGCGTCAGTTCCCCTGGTAATGGCGACTTCCGCGGAAGTTTTATTGTCAACTGCCGGTGAAAATGGATCCGATCCCGCGTCGGAAAGAACCCTTGCCAGTTCCCAGTTGTTCATATCGGCGGCAAGGCGCAGGGGAATGCGGCCGTTAAAATCAACGGCGCTCAAACGCGTTCCCTTTTCAATAATGACGCGCATTGTTGACGCCGGGACTTTTTCCTGTATGGCGATATGCAGCGCGGAATTGCCGAAATCATCAGCGGTATTTATCCGGTCTTTGGTCAGTAAAACAGAAACCATTTCAGGACTATCGCTCAAAGCAATCTGAAAAGGAGTCCGGTTGCGGGTATTCCGCGCGTGAATCGAAACTCCCATACCCAATAACGCTTTGACAGTGGCGTTATCATCCCGCGCAATGGCGGCATGGAGAGGGGTATCCCCATTGGCGTTTCTGGTCATGGAGTTGGCTCCCATTCTGGCAAGCAGGGTTACTGTTCCGATTTGGCCGGCCTTTACCGCTTCCATAAAGGGCGTATTGCCCCCCGCGTCGCGGACTTCAAGATCAGCGCCCCGGTTAATCAGAATAACGGCAATATCGGTGATACCCAGGCGAACCGCCTCATGCAGGGGGGTAGTCATATCCAGAGAATGAACATTGGCGTCTATACCCGCGTTCAGGAGGGTGACAACCGCGTTCTTCGCGTTCCAGCGTACCGCGGCGTGAAGTACCGAATTGCCCAGGCTGTCACGGGCGTGCAGGTTTGCCTTTGCCGCCAACAATGCCTTAACAGTAGAAGCGCCGTCGTATTTGACCGCCCAGAACAGAGGTGTTTCTCCGGTGGCGTTTGCCGCTTCGGTAGAAACTCCCTGCTGAATAATGAAAGGTATATGCTTGTCCATTCTCCACAGCGCGACATAGTGCAGCATGGTGTTTCCCAGCCCGTCGTGGGCCGCTACCGTTTCACGGGTGAACATCCACTGGAGTACTCCTGACGGATGGGTAAGAGCGATGTACAGCGGGCTTTCACCGGCGGAATTGGCGTAAAAAATATTCGCTCTTTTTGAAAGAATATATTCGCCGGCTTCTTTTTGATTTGTCCGCGCCGCTATATGCAGGGCGGTGTCTCCGTCGCGGTTACGGGCGTTGATATTGGCGTTTTGATCAAGTATCTTTCCTATGATGAAGGCGTCCCCTTTGTTTTTTACCGCGAGGTGTAATATGGTATTTCCCGCGCTGTCCTTTTGCTGGGCTGTTTCCGGAGTTATTAAAGCGTCAAGAACCGGGCCTCTTACCTTCATGGCATAGTCAAAAGGAGTGACGCCGGAATTATCCGCCGCGAAAATATCCGAACCTCTGGAAAGGAGGAGGGGAATCAGCGCAAGGCGGCCTTCATGCACCGCGAGATACAGCGGGGTCTGCCCGGTAACATTACGCGCCGAAATATCCACAACATTGTTGTGAGCGCCGCCGTCAAGAAGGGTTCGGACTGTTTCCGGCCCCCGGTTCAGACTTACCAGAACATGCAGCGGAGTATCGCCGTGATCATCCCGCAGGTTGGGATTTACCCCATTGTCCAGAAACAGTCTTATGACTTCCTGATGGTTTTCCGCGGGCGCGGCAATGTGTAATACGGAATTTCCGTTCGCGTCCTGGGTATTGACTTCAGCGCCGTTTTTTATGATAAGGCTTATAACGCTGACTTTGCCCGACCGGGCGGCTTCATGCAGGGGCGTCGCTCCTGAAGAATTTTTTATATTAACATTGGCTTTTCTTTCTATCAGAAAATTGATAAGTCCTTCATGGCCTTCCCGCGCGGCAAAATGGAGGGGAGCAAGCCCGTCTGATCTGCGCAAATCATAATTGGCGTTTTTCGCCGCGGGGGCAAAATAGTAGTAAATGGGGTTAGCGGAAATAGCGCCCGCAAGGATAAGCTGTTCGGCTGTTTCCATGTGGTCCCGTGAATCAGGGCGGGACAGGGCAATATCCAGAGCGTTGCTGCCATTCGGGTCTCTTTTATCCAGCGGGCCGTTTCTGGTTCCGGCAGGAGCCAGGTGCTTGGTTCCATCAGCGTCAATGGCGGCAAGTATCGCTTGCGTCGCTTTAACATTTCCCATCTCGCTGGCGCTATGCAGAATCGTTTTTCCGTTCTGGTCTTCCGACTCCATGCTTACCGGCGTTAATATAGCCTCCAGAAAAGGAATATCCAGAAGGGCGGTCTGGGCAATGCTTATTTCATTTTTGGTCGGTTTATGTATATCCGCTCCGGACGAGGCAATAACTTTCGCCGCTTTGACGCTTCCTCTTTCCGCGCAAACTCCCAACGGCGTTTCGTGAGAATTATCTTCCGCGTTGACATCGGCGCCCATCGCGATAAAAAAGGCCGCGAGAGCCGCATTGTTCTGTTCCGCGGCGTAGTGCAGCGGCGTTCTGCCTCTGGAATCCCGCGCGTTAACATCGACTTCGCCGAGGAAATAATTCCTCGCCCGTTCATCGCCTTTTGCCAGCAGCGACCATACGTTGTTGTTGGAAACTTTTTTGGGCGTGCTTTTACAGGCACAAAATGCCATTGCCGCCAAAACCGTCAATAAAAGATAGCCAGTCCGTGTTATAAATTTCATAACATCATTATCGGCAGTTTAAACAGGTGATTTTATAGGGTTTTTTTGAATAAAACCCCCGCTTGCGAGCGAAAGGCATCGGGGAGGGGGGCGGTGAGAGGCCGCGGAAAACCTTCAAAACCTTCCTCAAGTTCCATTTTCCACGCGTGGAGGTAAAAACCTCCGCCTGAAATCCGGCTGCCGCCGTACTTTACGTCTCCCGCCAGGGGATGCCCGTGAAACGCCGCCTGCGCCCGTATCTGGTGGGTTCTGCCGGTGACAATACGCGCCTCAATCAGGCTGTACGAACCGTTGGAAGCGAGCGCCTTGACGATGGTAGCAGCGCCGCGCGTTTGAGCCGTTTTGTCCCCGGCAAAGGTTTTTTTCAGGGTCGTATCGCGGGATAATTCATCCCGCCATTCCTGTTCCCCGCTGACATCGCCTTCAACAATGGCCAGGTAGGTCTTTTTGACCTTCCGTTCCCGCAATAAGCGGCTGAACATGCGCGCGCCCTCAAGGCTTTCAGAAAAGGCGATAATCCCGCTGGTAGGCCGGTCTAACCGGTGCAGCGGCCCCGGTTTGAACGACAGCGAGGCCGGCAATTTTCCGGTTAACCATGTTTTTACCAGGGTATCAAGGCTGGTTTTCCCGTGGCTGGCAAGCCCCGGCGGCTTATTAAAAACGATAATGCCCGATCCCCGCCAGAGAATTTCCGGCAGCGGCAGGGTAGGGGGGGGCGCCCTGCCCTTATCGTTAACCTTTTTAATACTATGATTAACAGCCGGTTTAAGTTGTATTATCGCGCCGGATTCAATCCGATCATCAGGACTGGCCTTCCTGCCGTTAACCAGTACTTTACCTTGCCTTAACAGCCGGTGTATCAATGACAGGGAATAATCCGGCAAACCTTTCCGTAACACGCGATCCAGCCTGCGTCCCGCGTCATCGGGACCGGCTTTGAGTTCTATGGTCATTGTTCCACAGTATATATTTCCCGTTAACCGGTTACAAGCATTATAACCACGTCAATTAGTAGACAGAATATTCATTATGAATAGTAGAATATAGCCTAAGAATTAACCACGGAGTACAAGGATGGTTTTCGTACCACTAAACTCCGCGCTACTCTTATTGGTTTCGTTAATTTGATGATTCGGCGAGTCTGAAGACACCGATAAAGGTGGGCTGGCTGTATATGGTTCTGGGGAGTGAATCACTAGTTTTCCCTACAGCGGCGATATACATTGAGACATAGGAAAAACAAATGGGCGCATTGGCGGCGGCATAGGCGGCTACATCCGGATTTGTCTGAGGGTTTATATGGGCGGTATTATACAAATCCGGATCGTTCAAAAAACGCCGGTCTGGTTTGGGGTGAAAATTGAGACCGGGGCCTTCTGTGGCACGCTGTAGAGTGTACTCATCTGTTCCAAGAATCAATTTGGGGGGGAAACCGTTGCGCCGATCAAAACGAATTTCCAGCGTTTTTCCCCGCGAATCTTCATTGAGTACCTTGTTAATATTCGCCCCCTCAAGGGTCAGTAAGAAATAATTTCGCCGGTAAAAAGTATTTTCAATGTTTGAAGTACTAACATCGGAACTGGTTTTATCGGTGAGGGAATACAGGGCCTTAAAGTCAGAATTCAAAGTCGTGTTAATTGCGCTTTCGAGTATATCATTGGTTGTGGTAGACGCGATTTGCGCTTCTATCCCCGAAAGGCTGGTATAAATCCGGTAAAAAATCATAAAATGGGTAAAATAACCCTTGGGGGGAATATCGTAACCGGGTCTGGAAGATGACGGCAGTTTTACGGTAGCCCTGATATTATCCGTTATATTACTGTTATCTATGTAGTCAATATAGGGAAAATCTTCCAGCCCGCATGAAAGCAGACAGAAAAGAGAAAAAAAACTAACCAATAAAACCACGCGGTTTTTTTTCATAAATCCGCCATAATGGTGACAGTCACCTGCCCGTTTCCTCCTCAAGGGCAATAATTCTGCTGTGGGCAAGGTTGGTCCATACTTTGTCGTAAGCCCAGCCGGAAATAACGGCTCGGTAGGCTTCTATTGCCGCCTCGTTTTCACGCAGTGTTTCCCGCAGTCGGCCTATGGCAAACTGGGCGCGCGGCGCGGCGGAAAATTCGGCGGATGAAGCAATGCAGTTGGTATAGTATTCAATGGCTTTTTCCGTCTTTCCCTGCTCTTCCGCGGACACGGCCGCGTTAAAAAAAGCGGGAGCCGCCAGATAGGTTTTCTTCCCCGCCTCCGCCGCCTTTGCCCATGCCGTCTCCGCCGCCGGCCAATCTTTTTTGTCGCTGTGAATACTGCCGATTATTGACCAGGCTTTTCCTTCGGCGTAACCGGAGGTCATGGTTGTTGTTTTCTTCGTAAAAGCCTCAATCTCCGCGATCAATTCCGCGGCGTCGTTAGCTGAATATTCTTCGGTAATGGAAGGGCTCAGCGTTTCATAGCGGCTGCCGAATTCTTCAACGGCGCTGATGGCCCTGACGCGCAGCGTATCCATGACCGACAGCGCCACTATACAAAGAACCAGAACCAGCAGAATCGCGCCTGCCGATACAAACAGCTCTTTACGGTGTCTCTGGATAAATTCGTTAATTCCATCGCCAACAGCGGCATTGTCGGCGACGCTGCCAAAGGCTGCGCCTTTAGCCGGTTTTTCATTTTTATTCTGCATAATTACTCCTCTTTTATGTTGAGCTCTTTTATAAGCTTTGATAAATACGTCCGCTGAATATTCAGCGCTTTTGCCGTTTCAGTCTGGTTCCACGCGTTTTCGTCAAGAGCTTTACGAATAAAGTTTGTCTTAAAAACATTAAGCGCGGTCTTGAGATTTTGATTCTTCGTTTGGCCGCTCATTTCCCCCGCGTCTGTCCGCGGAAAAATATCCTCCTGCCCTATCCAACTGCCCCCCGCGATAACACAGGCCCGTTCCACACAATTTTCAAGTTCCCGTATGTTACCCGGCCATGAATAGGCCATCATCGCCTCAATGGCGTTTTCCAGAAAACCCTCAAAATGTTTTTTGTTTGCCTGCGTATATTTCGCGAGAAAGAAACGGGCAAGTTCCGGTATATCTTCGGTATGCCGGCGCAGGGGGGGAATCTGCAAAGGCAGTACGTTCAGCCGGTAATACAGATCGTTGCGAAACTCCCCTCTTTCCACCATGGCTTCAATGTCTTTATTGGTTGCCGCGAGTATCCGCGTGTTAACATTAACGGTTATATCCGAACCGACTTTTTCAAAAGTCTTTTCCTGTATTACCCGCAGCAGTTTCGCCTGAAGAGACAGCGGCATATCCCCTATCTCGTCAAGAAAAATGGTGCCGCCGTCAGCCGCCTCAAAACGTCCTTTCCGGTTGTTAATCGCGCTGGTAAACGCTCCCTTGACGTGACCAAACAGCTCGCTTTCCAAAAGCCCTTCCGGCAAAGCGGCGCAGTTTACCCGGATAAAGGGAGCGTTGCTGCGGTGGCTGTGCAGGTGTATCTGCTCGGCAAAGAGCTCTTTCCCTACCCCGCTTTCCCCCAGTATCAGCACCGAGGAATCGGTTTTCGCCACCCGGTCGACCATTCTAAGCAATTCCTTCATAACCGGACTTTTGCCTATCATGGTGTGGAAACCTTCGTTGGACGGAGACCTGTCCTGCAATATCTGTATTTCGCTGTAGGCGCGTTCAAGACTCCGCGCGTTGACAATGGCAAGCGCCGCCTGGCCGGCAAAAATTTCCAGCCATTCAAGGTCTTCCTGATTAAATTCTTTTTCCGGAACTTTATTAAGGACTTCAACCACTCCGATACATTTATCTCTTATCTGCATGGGAACGGCAAGCATGGTATTTACCGGGTAGCCTACCTGCCGGGAGATAGCGCGCAGATGGCGGCGGTCTTGCGCGACATCATTGACCATAATGGATTTATTGTTTTGCGCGACCCAACCGGCTATGCCTTCTCCCATTTTCACCGTAAACCTTTTTACTTCATTGCCCTTTGACCCAAGAGCTACTTCAAAATGAAGTGCCTTTCTTTCATCATCGACCAGCATTAAACTTGACGCTACCCCGCCGCACAACTGCATTGCCGATTCAACTATATGCGTCAGCAGAACATGCAAGTCCTGATGGCTGGAATTGATCAAGGTGTTAATCTCGATCAATTTATTAAATTTTTTGGCGTTGATCTTTGACAGCATGGCAGGCCGTCTCGCGGGTTTTAGCTGTTTTCCGCATCGGGCTGGGATTCATCGGGACTATTCTTGGACTTCAAGAAATCTCCCAGGGTAAACGTAGACCCGCCCGATTCTTCTTCAGCCATGTAACGGGAAAGTTCTTCCCGCTGCACTTTCTTCTGGTAATCCCGAATGGAAAAAGCCAGTTTCTGTTTGTCACCCTGTACCTCAAGCACCACCGCCTTGATCTTGTCGCCCACCTTGTATTTTTTAAGGGCGTCGTCGGGATTTTCTTCCCGGGTTTCGGTGAGGTTGGTTTTATGAATCAGCCCTTCAATGCCTCCGGGGATTCGTACAAAGATGCCAAAATCGGTGATAGAGGCGATCTCCCCCTCCACGGGAGAGCCGGGTTTATACGTTTCGCTGAAGCTCCGCCAGGGATCTTCGGAAAGCTGTTTTATGCCGAGCCTGATATTGCGGTTTTCCTTTTCAAGCGAGATAACCATCACTTCAATTTCCTGTCCGACGGACAGTTCGCTGCCCGGATGCTTGATTTTCTTTGTCCAGGAAATATCATCGCAGTGCAGGAAGCCGTCTATGCCTTCTTCCAACTGGATGAAAGCGCCGGCATTGGTTATCTTGACTACCTTGCGGGTAAGCCTGGTTCCCACCGCGTAGCGTTCCTCAATATTGTCCCAGGGATTTGCCGTTACCTGTTTGAGGCCGAGCGATACCCTCCCCGCCTGTAAATCGTAACCGAGGATCATGCACTCAACAACATCGTTGGGCTTAACCATGTCCTGGGGTTTCTGAATCTTTTTGACCCAGGAGAATTCGGAAATGTGGGCAAGCCCTTCGATCCCTTCCTCAAGTTCGATAAAGGCGCCAAAATCGGTAAGCTTGGTTACTTTGCCTTTTACTATGTCATTAACGTGGTATTTCTTTTCAAAGTGAACCCAGGGATCATCGGTAAAATGTTTCAGGGAAAGGTTGATGCGTTTTTCCGCCGGGTCTATGCGGATAACTTTAAGCCGTATCTCCTGCCCTTTTTTTACAAAATCTTTGGGCCGGGTAACATGGCCCCAGCTCATGTCGTTAATATGGAGCAGGCCGTCAAATCCTCCCAGATCGATGAAAGCGCCAAATGAGGTAAAACTTTTGACCACGCCGGTTACGTCCGTGCCGACCGTGGTATTCTGAAAGAATTGATTCCGCTTGCGCTCAAGCTCTTCTTCAAGATACTTGCGGCGGTTGACGACAATGTTTACCTTGCCGTCGGAGTACAGCCGTTCAAGCTGGAACTGGGCTTTAAGCCCGATAAATTTTTCCGGTTTATCAACTCTTTGCACGTCGGATTGGCTGATGGGAAGGAAGGCCCGCAGGTCCGCGCCCAGGTTGACTTCATAGCCGCCCTTGACCAGTTTCTCCACCGTGCCTTCGACCATAGTATGATCCTGGAATGCCTGCTTGAGTTTTTTCCAGGAGATTTTCGCGTCCGCTTTTTGCTTGGAAACGATAACCTCGCCGCGTTTGTTTTCTTTGGTGATAAGAACCACCGAAACCGTGTCCCCTACTTTGGGAATTTCGGTGAATTCCGAGATGGGTATTTTACCTTCGGATTTGTACCCGACGTCAATAAATACCTGATCCGCGGTTACCTGAATTACCGCTCCATCTACGAGCTGCCCTTCTTCAAGCTGCTCAAGAGATTTCAAGTATTCTTCCTGTAACTGTGTCTGAATGTTCTCCTCGTCATTTACCGGACTAGTGTCCGCGCCATCTTTTGATGACGATACCACTTCCATCTGCGCCATGTCCTTTCCTTGTGCCTGTTTTATCTTCTCTACCAATATGTCATAAACTTGATTTATGGTCAAGCCCGATGTGTCAATATACATGACGCCGGGGGCAATAGCAAGACTCCCCTCCGTTTTGTTGCGGTCAATCTCGTCCCGTTGGGCAATAGCCGCCTGTATCTCCGCCAGGCTGAGTTGGGATACCCCCTGGTCAAAACGCCGCTGTGCCCGCGCCTGGGCTGAGGCGTCCAGATAGAAACGGCCTTCCGCGTGGGGAAATACCACGGTGGTCATATCCCTGCCCTCCACTACCGCGTTCAGACCGCCTGAAATGCCGCGGATTATGTCATTGACCAGATGGCGGACGGGCACTATGGCGGAAAGCGGCGCCGTCCAGCGGTCAATTTCATCGGTATGGAGGCTGTCCGTTACATCGGTTCCGTCCAGTATTACCCGGTCGCCGCGGTAAGAAATCCGGGCTTTTTGGGCAAATTCCAGGACTTTTTCGCTGTCGGTTGGAGTAATACGCGCCTGTAGGCAGCCCAAAGTAATGGCGCGGTAGAGATTCCCCGAATTGATGTAGGTAAAGCCCTGCCCTGCCCTGTCTTTGAGTTGTTGCGCCAGCAATTTGGCGATGGTGCTTTTTCCCGAACCCGCGGGCCCGTCAATGGCGATTACCATGTCGCGCTCCTTGTAATGCTTCTATTTCGGACTCCGTCAGCGGCCTGCACGCCCCTTCCGCGAGGTTTCCCAATTTTACGGGGCCGATGCGGACGCGGCGGAGGCGGGAGGGATGCAGGTGAAAATGGGAAAATACCCGCCTGATTTCCCTGTTTTTGCCTTCAATCAACACTATCCGCAGGCACCGGCTGGCGGTTCTTTCCGCGATCCG
>Ga0268262_10003733_pt1 | contig 16250 bp, 15 predicted proteins | sample TergutNc150P3_FD_190354 | JGI IMG/M metagenome (GOLD analysis project Ga0268262, IMG submission 190354) | Nasutitermes corniger P3 segment gut microbial community from laboratory colony in Florida, USA - Nc150 P3 (SPAdes) (version 2) | ecosystem: Host-associated > Arthropoda: Insects >... | reverse complement strand
GAAGAAACAGCCCTTGTGAATTATCTGTGTATTTAAATCGTGCCATAATCTGTTCTCTCTAAATATGCTCTGCTTTTTATGCAAATTATTTTTCAATCCTGACAAATTTTATTTTTTCAACAGTCTCGTTAAATACTCTGACCGAAGAAATTACCAAATCCAGTGAAATAGAGGGTGAAATTTTGAATTCTGAGCAAGTTCGCTCCTCACTTGCTCGACGATTGAATATTAAATTAGAAAATTCACTTCCCGAATCTCACCACATTGACGGTATTGTGCAAAGCATGGTGGATGCGGTAAACAATTACAAAATGCCGTTGACAGATGAACGTCTTTTTGGCTGGCATGCATCACTGTTCCCAACCGGGTATAGCGGTACACATAAAATCAGAGTTGCGGAATATCGGCTTGAAAGAATGCAAGTTGTCTCTAACAAAAAATATCAAGATGTGGTTCATTACGAAGCTCCATTGCCTCAAGATGTTCCGGAACAAATTGCCGAGTTTTTGTCATGGCTGAATGATGATAATGAAAATCCGCTGATTAAAGCTGCAATAGCTCATTTATGGTTTGTGATAATTCATCCGTTTGATGATGGTAATGGCCGCCTTGCGCGTACAATAACCGAAATGATGCTGGCACGAACAGAAAATACAAGCTTTCGCTTTTATTCTATGTCGTCACAAATTCAGAAAGAAAAGAAAGACTATTATACAGTTCTGGAGAAAACAACTACAGGCAGTCTGAATATAACCTTATGGTTAGAATGGTTCTTTGGATGTTTAGAGAGAGCAATTGAGAACAGTGACGAAATTATAGGGAAAGTTTTGAGCAAGGCGACATTCTGGCGAAAATATGCTTTAGATATCACAAACGAAATGCAACGAGAAATTATCAATCGCTTGATGGACGGATTTGTCGGAAATATGACCAGTGGAAAAGTTGCAAAAATATTCAAAGTTTCGCAAGACACAGCAACTCGTCTTTTAAAAGACCTTACCGAACGAGGATTCTTATCCGTACAAGGTGCAGGGCGTAGTACACATTATACATTAAACAGTAAGAGTTAACGATATGCCGTTGCGAGCATAGGTCAAAACAAATTATAATGCACTACGCCTGATATGTGATAATCACTTCTCATAACCAACAGGGTGATTTAATATCAGTATCTCTCCTTTCCCTAACTTTAAAGCCTTAGTTAACACACTCTTATCCATAGAACCGCGCGGCACCGTTGCAAGACCGTTACCTGCGCAAAAGATGGATATGTTCTGAGAGACCATACCTCCGTCCATGTTTGCATAATCGCTTGCAAATTCGGCAACAATAATAAGCACAACCGGAGCTTTAACAGGTCTTACATCGCCCTGAGTCAATGCCTCTAAAACGTTCTTCTGCGCATTATAGAAATATGTGCCGTCATCGGTCGCTGCATATAATTTAATCTCCTGCTTGTTCATAGCTGTCGGTGCAGTCCTTTTATTCTCCTTTGGTCTGTTAATACCGTTTGCAGCCCATAAAAGGTTAGACAGCATCTGATCCGATAATTTTTTGTCGGAAAAAGTTCTCACGGATTTTCTCTGCCAGAGAGCTTCCATAACAGACAATCCTCCTTTTTTATCAGGAGCTTTTAATGCAATATCCTGAAACGAATCGGCAATTACAGGCAGCGCAATTGTCATTGCCATAAGCATACAACAGATTTTTATAATAGTTTTCATATTTCCTCCTAATAGTGTTTATATTGTTTATTATTATATCACATATTGTTTTAATATAAAAAAACTAAATCCTTTTGCAAATAAAATTTATTTTTTTTATATTTAATTTGCGAACCGAATAGAGCAAAAAAATTCTTGACAATGTGTCAATTATACTTGACAGTGTATTTAACAGAGTAAATAAAATGTTTGAAGTTAGGATATGACAGTTAAATTTAAAAAATGGGATGCGAGTGAAGCTCTTGACAATGAAGAAGTTATTACCGAATATTTAAAACTTGCTTTTGAAGACGGCAATCCTGAGTACATAAAATCAGCTTTAGCAAATGTTGCCAAATCAAGAAATATGACATCAATTGCTAAACAAATGGGAATAAGCAGACAGGGACTTTATAATATGCTTTCGGAAAACGGAAATCCCGAATTTAAAACAATTCAAAGTATGCTTGAAGTTTTAGGAGTTAAATTATCTATTGTTACAAATGATAAGGCTAAACTTAAAAAAGTTACTTAATACATGTCCTTAAAGTAAATGTATTACACCAAAACCTTCATCTTCTGCAAAATCTTTTTATTAAATTGCGCGCCTTCCAAAAGACCCTTATATAAAAAGAGAGACACCTCTCCTGCGTTGTCCCCCTTTTTGTTATCCAATTCATATCCCTCGGTAATTGTATGAATAACCCTTTGTATTGAAAAACTTATTAAATCCTTACTCTTTTTCATTGATTCAATATACTCATCAGCCTCTGAGAGTTTTTTTAATATAAACGACATCTTCCCTGAGTCGCTTTTATCCTTCCCTGTTTCTATCATCTCAGACAGATTTGCTGCATGATTAACAGCTCTTTCAAGAACAGGGACCAGAGTTTCAATCTCGGCAAGCATTTTATCAATTCTCTTCTTAATTCTGGATGCGCCCTCTTGATTCTTTGCGTCTGCAAGTTTTTTTAACACGTCTTCAATTTTATCCGACACATCAATCTTAGGATAATCAAATGAAAATTTATCGTGGGGAATATTCTTTATCCCGTCTATATAAACGCCGTTGTAACTTGCATTAATAAGATCCGAATCACTTCTATTGCCGAACCAATTCTGGAAGATCATCATCTTTTGGTTGGTAATAACAGCCTCTCCCCGCACGCCCTTTAATTTAAGTTTTGGCAGAAACCCAAGCTGTCTCCTGTTATACATCTCTGCATTATTGAGCCTGTACGTTTTATTGTGAATCTGTTCATCAAGGTATGATCCTTTGGCATGAGCAAGACCCGATGTAAACGAAAGGTCCTGCCCAACCATGAATACCTGAGAAGCGCCAATCCTCTTTGCAAAATCATAGGCATTAGTAGAGACAGATCCTCCGTGCGCCAATTCACCCTTTTGTCCGCATATATCATCTATCCATCTCATCATATCAAATACAATATTTGTTAAAAATACTCTGCCTTTAAAAAATCTGAATATAGACGGATGCACAGTAGGATCGGATATTAATATAGTCTTAGTCTCGTCCATCCCTTCATAATATCTTGCATTTATCAGCTGCGGATCTGCCGAGAGACAGAAGTGCGGCACAATACCATTCTCAATCAGCATTTTATAAGATGTATCAACAGCGATTATTACAGCTTTGGATATATTATCCTTAATAAAATCCATACTGTGAGTCAGAGACGGACCTGCTGCAACAACTATTGCAGGAATATCCTTAAACACATTAAAGAATTGATTAACTCCAGATGACTTGGATATAATGCGTATATTCCGCGCGATATTTGAACCCCACGTTTTTTCAAAGCGCGCCAGTGTGGCGATGTTCACCTCTTTGGTAGATATAAATGATTTTATTACGGAAACAATGCTGCTGTAGTAATCCGGATAAACCTGCGAAGAACCTCTATGCGTAATAAAAATTGCGCTGCGTGATGACTTGCCCTTAAAAATATCTCCGATAATATTCTCCGAAGGATTGCATATAATAAAAAAATTCTCTGCACTTATCAACTTATCAAGATTGCGCGACTCAAAAGCTTTTTTTAGGAGAGCCTCGTCCTTTTCAATAACCACAACATTTATACCGGATGATATTTTCTCCAAGAGTATATCACAGTGATAGCCAAACCCAAATCCAAGGACAACAACAAGGTCCTTATTTGATATGTCTATTTCGGAAATAAATCTTTCAGCCTCGCGTATCGGGTCAACTCTGCTATGGACAAAGAGTTTTTTACCGTCATCACAGGTTATGCACGGTACGGGCAATCCGGTTTTTGCATCAACAACATCTATATTATTTGCTGCTGCATTTTTTAACCGCTCCGACAGGAGACTGTCCTTTACGGTGAGTGTCTGAATGTTTTTGTCGAAATTACTGTTCATTTCTGTATAACAATCCTATAAAATTGTTCTCTTATGACATTTACGGGGCTGTCTGATAAGTAACAGGCAGGCAATCAGTTATATTCTTACGTCATTGCGAGCCGTGTTTTTAGTTCACCCGATAGAACAATATAAACTCGGCGTGGCAATCCAGTAGAATAAATTAAGACTCTGGATTGCCACGCGCAGGTTACACAATCTATACTCAAGCATGGTTGATGCGCTCGCAATGACGAAAGCAATGTACTTATCGTTGACTCTTGTTACTTATCAGACAGCCCCCGCCTCTGCTCAACGTAAATGCAAAATAATATTTTCACCCTGTTTTATATCACTGCCCGGAATGGGCTTTTGCGCATAAACCCTGCCTGAACCCTTTAAATAATACTTCACGCCATGATTTTCGCTAAGCGCTCTTAAACAAGCGGCAGCTTCATATATATTCATTCCTCTTAAATCCGGGACCGTATCATATACCGCTTTTTCTCTGTCTGTAGATTTTTTAACTTTTAGAGACGAGGTATCTTTACCTCCAACGCCAAGATAGGGCAATACACGGTCGGTTATCCGCATAAACAGAGGCGCTGCAGATGCGCCGCCTGTAAACCTGTCTCCGGGATCATCTATAATAACAGCCATAGATATTACCGGTTTTTTATACGGAGCAATCCCAACAAATGACGAAACATTGCGGTCGGAATATGCTCCTTCCGTTCTGCTGAATTTCTGCGAGGTGCCTGTCTTTCCGGCTATCTGGTAATAAACAGATTCAGCCCTTTTACCCGTACCTTTTGCAACTACATCCAGCATCAAATTTATGATTGTCAGCGCATCCTCATGTTTTATTATTCTCCCTTTTGATTTGCGGGAAAAACTTTGAACAATGGCGCCGTCAGGTTTTTCAATCTTCTCTATCAGGGACGGAGTTAAATATACTCCATTATTGGCAATGGCATTAAATGCAGCAACAAGCTGAATTGCAGTAACAGAAATCTCATGTCCAAGAGACATGGAATATTTAGATATACCCGACCATTTTGGAACAGGTCTGAATATCCCTTCAGCCTCTCCGGGAAGTCCGATTCCCGTCGGTGTTCCAAATCCGAACTTGCGAATTGTATCATACAATTCTTTTTTTTCAAGAATTTTAACAGCCTGTATCATACCGGCATTACATGATTCGGCTATTATCCGATCCATTGTAATCTTTCCATGTCTATGCAGGCAATTAATCCTTACTCCGTTCACCTCAACATAGCCGTCGCAAAAGTATTCCCTCTTTAATGCCTCGGGCTTATTCTCAAGCAGAGACGAAAGGGCAATAATCTTAAATGTTGATCCGGGCTCAAAAGAATCTATAAATCCGAAATTTGAGAGTGTAGCCTGATTATATCTATAAAAGTAATTAAGATTGTAAAAAGGATACTTTGCCATAGCAAGAATCTTTCCGCTCTCCCTATCTAAAATCACCACAGAGCCTTGTACTGCTTTGTGCTGCACCATTGCTTTGAAGAGTTCCTCTTCGGCAACATATTGTATGTAGCGGTCAATAGTCAATGTGATATTCTTTTTCTGGTAAATCTCTCTAAAAATTTCATCTTTGACAATTTCATCTTTGCCGGATAAAATACGGTTATATTTATATTCTACGCCGTCAAGACCATTATTATCAAGACCAACAAAGCCAATTACATTAGCAGCAAGATTGTTATATGGATATACCCTTTTATACTCTTTGGTATAATATATCCCCTTGATATTAAGAGACTTAATCTTATCGGATATTTGATCGTCACAACGCCTGATAAGCCATACAAACTTTCGATTAGCCGTAAACTTTGATACGAGGTCATCTAACGGCATATTGACAACAGGCGACAGCTTTGCCGCTGCAGATGCAGGCTCTTTTAACTCCTGGGGATTAACATAAAATGAGTTTAACAGGATACTGAGAGCAAGCAGATAACCTCCGCGGTCAAAGATACACCCTCTTCCGTCTTCAATAGGTTCGGCTTTAGGTATAATGATTTTGTCCGAAAAGTGCAGGTTAACGAGTTTAATTACAAAAAAAAATAATACTATTGATAATATAAAGCCGGTTATAAAAACTCTTTTTCTAAAAACAGATTTTTTCATCGTTATCGTTGCCTGTTAACCGGCTTAAAATTTCTGTTACAATAATTGTATTGCTATTTTATCAATCCAAGCCGGTTAAGTTTCCCCTTTAAAATCGTAGAGGAATTCCAATAAAGGATAAATGCTTTCCCCTTGATTGCCGTAATATCAAGATAACCGAAACATCGCCCGTCAGACGAATCTGTTCTATTATCGCCAAGTACAACAACCTTACCGGGCGGAACAATCCCTTCTATATTAGTAAACTCATTAGGCTCGCAGTGAAAATAGTTAGTAGGCTTACCCAAGGTGTACGGCTCATCCTGCTTTATTCCATTGATATATACAGCGTCATCTTTTACATGAAATTCATCACCAGGTAATGCAATGCATCTCTTTATATAATCTTTATCTTTATCTCTTTCAACCGGAGGAGTGAATATTATAATATCACCCCTTTTGAGATCCCTAATAGCAAAGAACTTAATGCGAATCGGCTTATCCATACCAATCATTTTTGGTATGATTGGTCCGTATGTAATCTTTTCAACAAACAGGTGATCCCCTTCCTGCAATGTCTCTTTCATAGAACCGGATGGGATGTTATATGCCTGAATAACATATTGAATAATATGAACTGCAAGCACAAGGGCAACAACAACTGCATCAACAAACTCCCATATCTTCTTAAAAGAATATGTGCGCTTAGGCGACATATCTTGAAAGAATCCCGGTATAAGAACCCTCTCGTCATCTTTTAAAAGAACCCGGGGAAATATTGTAACAGCATACTTATCTCTTATTAATAAATTACCAAGAACATTTATTTCAAGGTAGGTTATGTCATCAGCCGGAATCTTAACAGTATTATCTGTAGATTTTACCTCTATAAAACTATTGCACAGTCTAATATGCCCGCCTTTGTATTTAATATACTTAATAATATGATTTAATAATCTTATAAAATAAAATACTGTTGTCATTCCGCCAATAAAATAAATATATAAGCATGGAGTCTTAACAAATGGAATTGCAACAGCAAGAAATAGAGTGGAATAGATAATAAGAAGAAAAAAGAGTCCCCTTTTAAGGAAAAATTTAACAGCCTCTTTAGTATCTAATACTTTATATTCTACATCAAACTCCTTTGATTTATCAAATCTTAAAAATTGAATCATTAACTTCTCCTTAATATTTCAAAATATAAATAATTACAGCCATAAAAAGATAAAATATTCAACAAAAGGTAATATAATAACAAATTTTATTGCATATTTACTCCCTACATATAAAATAGACATAATCAGGTGTCTACAATTTTTTATGAAAACCATTGACGATATATTAAAAAGAATTCAGCCCGAAAAACTGAAAAAGATAACCAATATTCTCAATATTAGATCATCAGTAAAGTCTAAAATTAAGGATACTATGCTCAATTTTTCCGGTATAAATAAAGTCATCTCGTCGTTAGACAGGAATGAACTCAATATATTTAAATTACTCTATTCAGGGAATGACGATATAAGTTTTGGCGTGATTCAAAAAGTATTAGGTATTGGAATTGATGAAATAGAAAAATCTGTCTATAATATGAATGAATTGATGCTGACTTATATTATAAAGAACAGACAGATGCTGAATAAAAAGATGGACAGAGTCCACTGTATTGAGGAGATAACAAAAATATTTAAAATTAATGAAAGCAAAGATGTTACGGAGTACCTGAATAAAGCTGCCGAACTCTTAATATCAAATAACAATGTAAAGCATGAAGATATAATTGAGGATGAACTATCGGCAAAAATTATCCAATCAATTACAGCAGGCGGTGTTATAATACAGGCTGAAAGTCTTAAGAAACTGTATCCGTCTAAAGATGATGAAAAAAAAATCAATAATATGGTTGAAACCGGTCTTTTAAAAATTTTTAATATTATAAGTGACAGACCATATACCTATATCGGGTTAAATGAGGATATACTCTGCAATGCTGCAACAAAGTATAAAAAAAAGAATATTCCCGATTCAACAAATGTAAGCAATAACTTTAAAGCTATTACTAATATACTAAAAGCTTATGATGTTATATCATCATCAGGACTCTTTAAAACAAAGCAGGATAAATTTAGAAAAATTGATATAAAAAAAATCTCCGAAGCTATGCTTGAAATATATCTTTCCGATGGAAAACAGATCTCTTGTGAAGTAAGAGCCCATATTTCAATGAAGATGCTTAATCTTCTTAAATGTTTAAAATTAGAGAAAGATATTGGGATAATCAATATAAAAAATATATCTGAAAAAATATGCGACCCTGTATTGATAATAAAATCAATCCTCTTAAAATTTCAGGAAGATGTTAAACATGATAATGAATTTCAGGAAGGGTTTATAATCCCAAACTACTCAGGGATAAGGAGCATATTATCAATACTTGCAATTGTTAAATCTATAGATTATAACTACATGAGATTAATATTTATAATATCATCAGCAGCAAACTTTAAAAAATTAGAAACGGATTTTAATAATTCTATTATTCACATTGAGGAACAGTTTGAATTATCTATTAATATATTAACAATACTTGGACTGTGTGATACAATAAACGGGAAGATAAACTTATCTGAGTCAGGAAAAAAAATCGGTGCATTATTGAATAATAAAAAATATAACAAAGAATCAGAGGTAAAAAAATCTATCTATATCAGCCCGGACTTTACTCTAATGATACCATACAGAGATATTGACCCCGTTTCTCTTTACACAATAATGGCATTCACTGAAATTGTAAAAGAAGATGTTGTTTTAGAAGCTGCAATAACAAAGAGTTCAATAATCAATGCAAAAAAGAGAGGGATGCATATTGAAACATTTATCTCTACTCTGCAAAAATATGCAAAAAACGACATACCGCAAAATCTTGAATTCTTACTTGATGATTGGACAAAGCAGACTATGAGTATAAATATATCAAGCCCTATTCTGCTTCATACAAGTCATGGAAGTTTTATTGATGAAATTCTTTACAGCAATCAGTTGAAATCCCTCATTACAAGGATATCAGAACACTATGCAATACTTGATAAGGATTCAATCGATACGGTTGTGAAGTTTTCAAAAAAATTTGATGCGGTTGTAACTATGTTTGATGACGATATCTAATCTTTAAACAACTATTATCTTTCTGGGAAAATCCCATTTCATGAACTCCTGCAGAGCCTTAATAGTCTTATCCTGAACAAAATACAGTTTTCCATTGAGTTTTACAAGCCCGCCTTTATAATGGGTATATTTCATCTGATGGTCTATAGACCCGACAAGCTCTACCCTCTTCCAGTTATCAACTGTCTTTAATAAAGGGAGTTTTCGAAGATATAGTTCTTTTATAGTTCCATCTACTACAGAATCTACTAATATTCTTTCCCATTCCATTGACATCTTATTACCTATTATTCATAGCGATTATTCAAATTTCAAAAAAACTCTTTGCTGTTAAAGATACCCGCATAATATTAAAATCCAACTTGTAGCGGTCAACCATAAACAGACAACTCTTTTTTTACTAACAAAACATATCTAATATTTTATAGAAAACAATTTTTATAAATGGTTAAAAAAAAATTAAAAAATTGAACATTAATTTTAGGCACTATTATATAACATCCTTTAATTTTCTATATATCAATAATTACAACTCTTTTTTAAAAAAATATAGATGAGCCTTATGTTTCTTTTAACGTTTAGAGAGCAGTAGATTCAAGGCATATTTTGTATTTACAGGATTAGCAGGATTTTGTTGCACAAATAAAATGTTGTTAATTCAACAATGCTATGTTCGCATAAACCGTTTATTGAAACTATAATCTTGGTCATCCTGCAAATCCTGTGAATCATGGTTCAGACTTTACTCTGTCCGTTTCCGCTGAAATACCCTCCTCGCTCCCGATCGTAGCTTCGACGGCCATTTCGCAAAAACGGACGCGTCTGTACCTGAGCCACAAAACTATGGCTGGCGGACAAGGCGGAAACCATAACCCTCGTAGCGAAACTGCGGAGCACTGGCAGCCCGAAGCGCAGAGCGGGCGGCAGAATCACTCCAGCTCCCGCCGCGTAATACGCGGTGGGACCCCGAGGGCGCGCCCATAGGATCTATCATTGAATCACTCGTGAAACCTTCATACAGGTAGTCCCAGCACCACTCCCACACATTTCCATGCATGTCATATAAACCCCATGCATTCGCAGACTTTGTACCAACTTCATGGGTCTTATATCCGCTGTTACTATAATACCATGCAGCGTCATCATCAAGAGCTACGCCTGTATTATACGCTGTTGTTGTTCCTGCACGGCACGCATACTCCCACTCTGCCTCTGTCGGTAAACGATAGCCCTTAGCGCCATTTACCATTTCTACTGTATTCCATGTCTCATTGTTGGATGTTGGTATTGATCCTTCCGCATTTGCTATCCACACTGCCGGATCAGTACTCCCGCTTATTTTATATACAGGGCTCAAATCCTCATTCATACTCAACTTATTACAGAATACTATAGCGTTATACCAGGTTACCCGCTCTACAGGACGTTTTTCATCTGTTTCACCTACATCAGGAAGCCTGCTGTTGGCTATCGTAAAATAACTTGGATTACTTTCCATTACAGCCAAATATTCCTTCTGAGTTACCTCATATTTACTCATGTAAAAACCTTTAGTCAGTTTTACAGAATGCCGAGTTTCATTAAAAAAGTGACCTGGCTCATCAGTTGGACTTCCCATCCAAAAAGTCCCGGGAGGTATCCACACCATACCCGGTATTTCAAGCATTACCGGATCATCGTCATATCCGTTACCGCCTACACCACCGCCTCCGCCTGCGCCGCAAGCTCCTATACCGAACGCAAAAACAAGAATTAATAAAATCTTTTTATAATAAAAACAATATTTCATTGAATATGCTCCTTAATCATTAATTTTGTGAACAGACAGACGCATGGCTCTGACCCTGCGAGTTAAATAAACATAATTTAAAACTACTTAAATCTCATAAGGAATAAAGTGTCAATAATTTTTTGAATATGTTTTTTAATGGCATAAATTTATGCCACCGGATTGGGGGCGGCAGCGGAAGCAGGCTACTTCCCCTACGGCAATGACGGATTATGTAACTGATTGTTTTTAATTAAACTAAAAGTTTTATAACACACATCATAAAAATCATACCGGGATTTATGTGATTATTGTTGATTGATGTGAATTGTATTCAATGCTGCTTCCTATTTAATTAAAACCGTGATTTATCTGTGATACTGCATCATAAAAATCAGTCAAAATCACATCAATCCCGGTCAAAATAATATCTTGACAGAATTATGAGTTGCCATTGGATTATTTAATCTCAAAAAAAATCTTACTTAAGGAGATAACTTTTGGACTATTACAAAATCAAAGGCGGGAAAAAACTTCATGGTGAGGTTAAAATATCCGGAGCAAAAAACGCGGCTCTCCCAATAATAACGGCATCTCTGCTTGCAGACGGCGAAACCACTTTAAAAAACGTACCTGACCTCATGGACATAAGAACAATTATTAAGGTAATCGAATACCTTGGCGCCGAAACGGATTTTAACACCGAACAGAACACTCTGAGGATAAGAGTTAATAACATTAAAAACGGAGAGATGCCTTACGAACTCGTAAAGACCATGAGGGCTTCGGTCTATGTAATGGGACCGCTCCTTGCAAGACTTGGAGAAGCCGACGTATCCCTTCCCGGCGGCTGCGCAATAGGAGAAAGACCTGTTGATATACATCTTGCAGGATTTGAAGCTATGGGCGCTAAAATTGACTTAGACCACGGCTATATAAAGGCAAGAGCGAAAAAACTAATGCCTGCAATTTTTACTATGAGGCAGATCTCAGTAGGAGCGACTGCAAATCTTTTAATGGGGTCGGTCCTTACTCAAGGGAAAACGGTTTTAGAAAACTGCGCCCTTGAACCTGACATTATAGACCTTGGAAATTTCCTTAATAAAATGGGAGCAAAAATAAGCGGACTTGGCACTGAGAGAATAACAATAGAAGGAGTAAAAAAACTCACACCTGTTACATATACAATAATGCCTGATAGAATAGAGGCAGGAACATTCTTAATTGCAGGAGCTATCACTAAGGGAAATATAACGATAACAAACTGCATATCGGAACATATAGAATCTCTTATCACTCTGCTGAAAGAATCGGGATATATTATCGAATCCGAAAATGATAAAGTAAAGATTATGCCGGGTAAAAAATACAGCGGATTTATGGTAAAAACTCTTCCATATCCCGGATTCCCCACAGACCTTCAAGCGCCGCTAATGTCCCTTGCTGCAACAATAAACGGCATAAGCGTTATAATAGAGACAATTTTTGAAAACAGATTTACCCATGTGGGAGAATTAAGAAGGCTCGGAGCCGACATAACCATTGAGGGGAACAGCGCAATAATAAAAGGCGGCAAAAAACTCATGTCCGCACCTATTATGATGTCAGACCTTCGCGCCGGCGCATCTTTGGTAATTGCCTCACTTGCCGCAAAAGGGACTACCGAAATAAGAAGAATTTATCATTCCGACAGGGGATATGAAAAATTAACAGAAAAGTTATCCGCCTTAGGTGCCGATATTAAAAGGGTAAAAGGAGGAACTTTTTAATGCTTAGAGGGATATACACCGGCGCCAGCGGAATGCTCGCTAATGATGCAAAGATGGATACAATAGCCAATAATCTTGCAAATGTAGATAAAATAGCTTATAAAAAAGATATTAATATATTCAAGGCATTTCCCGAAATGCTCATACGCAGGATAAATGAAAGCGGATTGGGTATAATACCTGCAGGTTCATACGACGCCATGCCGTTAGTGGGAAATCTGGGCACAGGCGTTGAAGTTAATGAGGTATTTACAGACTTTGAACAGGGTTCGCTCCAAAGAACAGAAAACCATTTTGACCTTGCGCTTGAAGGGAGAGGCTTTTTTACAATTTTGACGGAAAAGGGCGAAAGATACATAAGGGACGGCGCATTTACAATAAATCAGGACGGAATCCTCATGACAAGGAACGGCAACCCTGTAATGGGTGAAAACGGCATCATAAGGGTTCACCATAATGACTTCATAGTAAATGAAAGGGGTGAAATCATTATCAACGGAGATCTTTCACCCGAACCGAGAGATGTTGTAAGCGTGAACAGCAACAACTGGTCAAACCCCATTGTGCTTGATAAACTCAAACTTGTCGATTTTGAATATATAAGATATATAAAAAAAGAGGGCGACTCAATGTACCGCGAAACAGAGTATTCGGGTCCTCCTATCCCGCCGGATGAACTAAAGGTTATACAGGGATTTTTAGAAAAATCCAATGTGAACATCGTAAGAGAAATGGTTGACATGATTGAGGTTCAAAGAAGTTATGAGGCGAATCAAAAGACCGTTTCATCGCATGATCAAACTCTTGGTAAACTCATAAATGAGGTTGCAAGGTAAATCGTATCGCATAGTAAATTTAAAAAATACGAAAAGTATATGTTACAGTAAGCGTAAACCCATAAAAAATATGCTTTATATGTATATAGTCTTCGTAATGTGTAACAAAATATTGAAGTCGTCCTCGTAAAGCTAATCCTACAGTAAAGACTTTGGAGAAAATAGCCCGTGTATATGGTAAAGAATTAAATATATCAATATAGAACTTTATTTGAATAGATATAATTACATCTTTTCAATACTTATTTTATAACCCAAAGAATTTAATACACTGGAAAATGTCTTGTAATTAATTTTTTCTGCATTTTTGCTTCGTATTTTTTGAATCACAGTCGGCGAAACTCCTGCCTTTTCTGCTAAAGCTCGTATGGAAATATGATTTTCTTCCATTTTTTCTAACATAAATTCAGACAAACAAAACGCTTCATATTCTTTATCGAATATCTCTTTTTGTTCAGGATGTTCTTTAAAAAATCTATCAAATTCTGTTTCAATTTTTCTCTTCTTCACTTCTTATCTCCTAATTGTCTATCATAATAATCTTGTCTTAATTTTATTGCTAAATCTTTTTCATTCTTTGGAAGTTTATCTGTTTTCTTTACAAATCCATTTGTTATAATAATTTTTTTATTATCTGTAAAAAATAGCAAATATCTATCTGGTTGTGGCTTAAACGCAAATATACCATCTCCTTCATTCCTGAATTTTGTTTTATCTGAAATCTTTCCAAAATCTCCCATTCTCTTAACTAAAAAATAAAATTTACGCTTTTGTTCAATAGAAGTTTTCATAAAATAATTTCTACCAATACTATATCCATTTTTGTCATAATACCATTCAAGGGTAAATTTCTCTCCATCATAAATTATACAAAATTTCTCATCCATAGAAGCAAGTGTATCAAATATATGTTACACTGTCAAGTATTTTCAAAACAACAATTCAAATTATTCAAAAAGCATAAAAAATAGCCTGCATATAAATAACAGACTATTTAAAATTTTAGAACCAACTGAAAACTATTCCCCTCATTGAAGGGAGTAGCTTCTCTGTGATTACTTTTGATGACTCAATATAAACTTATCCAATGCTTTTTGAGTATAAAGTACCCTGCTATGAATCATCACTTTTGGTATATCTAATTTTCTCAATGTGCTTATACCAATTTTTAAATATTGAGCAGCTTCTTTTCTTGTTAATAAATTAGATTCCATATATTTGCTCCTTATTTATGATTTTTACATTAGTAAGGTAAACTCATAAATGAGGTTGCAAGGTAAATCGCAGGGCGGCATTTTGCCGCCTGCAATCCGGTGAAATAATTTTATCGCACAGATTTCAGGAACAAACCACAAATGTTAGGGATTGCGGGAGATTGATAATCTCCTCTGCATCGCGGGAATGACGATGTGTGTGATAGTTTCGCTGTAATGACAAAAAAACCCCGCTTTCGCGGGATTTTCCTAACAAGCTGTAATGGTTTGATTACGAATACATGCGATTACGTTTCGCAACATTGAAGTGCATATTCTTCTTGATATTGTTGCATTTCGCAAATTTACTCTTGGTAGAGCCAAGCGAGTTCGCATACTCAGAAGGACTTATCGACTTAGCTTTCGCTATGTTATTAACAATATCTATCATATATGCATTTATATCAAGATCAGTTTCATCACATCCTATTGTTAAAACAGTTCCGTTTCTGCTCAAACCCATACCAGGTTTTATGCGTATTTCTTTGATTTTGTTGAGGAAAACTGTATTTTCAGTACCAGGTGTCAGCCAACTATATGCAGTCGTAACATTCGTAAAAGCAGTAGTCATATCGGCTACGCCTGCGTCTATATAGACTTTAATGCCGTCAATCGTTCCATACGCCTGTTCGCCCTGCTCTTCTTTTCCATCGTCTCCGCAGGCTACCATCATCGGAAGAGTTGCCAGCGTCAACGCGCTTATCAAAAGCAGACTAAGTCCAGCTCCAGCTTTTTTATTATTTGATTCAATTTTTTCCATAACGAGACTCCTATTTTCTAAAAATAAACTGCTTATACGTTTAGGCATAGCTTGTCCCCTCCACGCGTTCTCATTTTTTCGCGAGGATATTTCTATTTTAATATTTAACCGGTCTAAAAACAGATTAAATATTCCATAGAATTAATCAACTATTTTTTATAATTTTTTATTAATAGAATATATTATGTATGTTATATGTTATATGTTATTTTGCATAACGTGAAATCATAGGGACACAAAATTTTGTGTTCGTACGGCGTATTATGAAACAAGGAATATTTTATAATATGGGGCGTATGTTGCAACAAAAAACCGGTTGTTTCGCAGGGGATTGTTTTGTGTCAGGAAACCGACCGACCGTAGAGACAAGGCATGTGAAGTGACCCCCAAAAGTTGGACAAAAAATCTAATATTTGGGGGTATTTTTATGGGTAGAAAAACAAAGAATAGCTATGAAAAGTATAATTATGAACAG
>Ga0268262_10003732_pt1 | contig 16257 bp, 14 predicted proteins | sample TergutNc150P3_FD_190354 | JGI IMG/M metagenome (GOLD analysis project Ga0268262, IMG submission 190354) | Nasutitermes corniger P3 segment gut microbial community from laboratory colony in Florida, USA - Nc150 P3 (SPAdes) (version 2) | ecosystem: Host-associated > Arthropoda: Insects >... | reverse complement strand
ATATTATAGGTGTATGCCAAGCGTTTTTGCATATTCCGATTATCGTGCCTTTATGCGCGATGCTTTTGCCGAGAAAAAGGCTTCTAGCCGCTTTTCCTGGCGGGAATTTGCAAAAAGAGCCGGGTATGCAAGCCCTGTTTTCTTAAAACTGGTTGCAGAAGAAAAAAGCTCCCTAAGCGCAGAAGGCATTGAAAGAGTTGGACTTGCGCTCGGTTTAACCGATAAAGAACAGGAATTTTTCCGTATTTTGGTTCCCTTTACCCACGAAACAAACAACGCAAAAAAACAAAAACTCTTCAACGAAATGCGCCACATCGCAGCACTCTGCAAAAACCGCATTATAGAAGCAAATTTATACGATTATTACAAAGAATGGTACCACAGCGTTATACGCGAATTAGCCCCAAATGTATCATCTGAAAGCGAAATTTCAAAATTGCTGGTTCCAAAAATCCCTACGCCGCAGGTTAAAGCCTCCCTTGCCCTTTTGCTCAAACTAGGCTTGCTTGAGCAAGATTCAAAAGGAAAATACCGGCAAACAAACAAGCACCTCACAACCGGCGAAAACATAAGCTCAATGGCAGTTCGCAAGCATCACGAGAATATGGGCATTTTGGCAGTTTCGGCTCTAGAAAACATTTCAAAAGAAGAAAGGGATATTTCCGGCATAACCATGGGTTTATCAAAAGAAGGTTTTGAAGCCATAAAGGTAGAACTGGCTAATTTCAGGCGTAAAATAAAAGAAATTGCCGCCCAAAGCGAAAAAGAGGAAGAATCTGTATATAGAATAAATTTGCAATTATTTCCGCTTTCAAAATCTGCGCATAAAACAAAGGAGGCAAAAAATGAAAAAGTTTAATCCATTATCGCCAAAATTTGCTTTTGCGCTTCTTGCATCATTTGCATTATCCTGCACAAACCCAGCAAAAACAGTGCCAGTTATCGCAGGAGGCACAAGCGAAGAAACCAATACTCTCGCCTACCACGAGGTTTTGCCCGCCGTGGGCAGAGATGGTCGCAGCAAAACTGCACTCTTATTTAAAACCCCAAACAGTTTTGTTGCCTCCGATGGCAACAAATTCTCGGCATCTGTTGCCTTTGAAATAAGCGCATGGTTCAAAATAGACTCCCTGCCGCAAAAATCTGCCATTCCACATAATTTAGTTGGGAAAAACGACATTTTTAGCCTTGCCCTTGTCAATGGTGCCTGCGGAACGGAAAACCCTGCATTTGCATTCTTTTTAACGGAAGAAACTTCAATTTTTGCCTGCAAGCACGCAGTTTTATCAAAAAAGCCAGTTAAAACGGGCTTATGGACTTTTGTAGAGGTTAAATGGGATGGCCGCTACTTAACGCTTCATCAAGATGGCGTTCAGGTGGCAAAAGAAGAGCGAATTTTGGCTGTTTTGCCCTATTCCAATGTGCCAGTTTATCTGGGCAAATCTGGAATTTCCTTTGCAATTGAAGAACTTTCACTTAACACGGAGGCTCTATGACAATAGACGAAAACATAAACGAAGCCGAAGATGCCGTATGCATAGCTAATAACTCTGGCCGCATATTAACTGCAAACAAGCGTTTTTGCAAAATGTTTGGCTTTGACCAGAGCGAGGTAAAGGGGCATTATCTGTGCGACTTATATCGCCATAAAGAAGTGCTTAACCGCATTTTGCAAAATATCCCAGAGCAAGACGATGTTTTGCAAACCAGAATGCGCACCAGAGCCGGTCGCAGTTTTCCCTGCCTCCTAACCTATCGCGCAACAAAATCCCTAGAAGGCATACCCTTGCTCAGGCATTCCATTCAGCGTTCAGGCTGCCAGTGAAGACAAAATTCTTTTTGCTCCAGCTATGGAATAGCCTTCATTTTTAAGGTAATGCTGGATTTTTTTTAGGCGTTCTATGGAATCTGTATCATAGCGCCTTTGCAGTCCTGCGGTACGGTGGGGTTTTAGGTAAAAATCAAATTCTTTTTCCCAAAATCTCAGCGTATGAGCCGCTACCTGCAGCATTTTGGCAACATCACTAACCCTAATGGGAATATCTTTAAGAGAGGAGTTATTGACTATCATATTTAATAGTCATGCAAAAAATGTGCCAGCTGAAAAAGCTGTAGACAAATATCATGCCGATAAATTTTTCTATATTCTCCTTTCCGCTCGGATGGTGGAATGGTAGACACTGGGGACTTAAAATCCCCTGGCCGCAAGGTCGTGCGAGTTCGAGTCTCGCTCTGAGCAGTTTTTTGGAGGTGTTTACATGTCAATAAAAAAATGCGTTCTTGCCTATTCCGGAGGGTTAGATACTTCTGTGATAATCCCTTGGCTAAGAGAAAACTATGACTGTGAGGTGGTAGCCTTTGCTGCAGACCTTGGGCAGGGAGATTGCAATGCTGCTGCGCTAAAGAAAAAAGCCATTGCAAGCGGTGCTTCAAAATGCTATGTGATGGATTTGCGCAAAGAGTTTTTGGAAGATTATGTTTGGCCCACAATGCAGGCTGGTGCCAAATATGAGGGAACATATCTTTTGGGAACCTCCTTTGCAAGGCCCCTTATTGCAAAATATCAAGTGCTCATTGCTCAAAAAGAATACGCAGATGCGGTTGCCCACGGAGCCACAGGTAAAGGCAATGATCAAGTTCGCTTTGAGCTTACTTATGCAGCTATGGATCCTCGCTTAAAAGTTATTGCTCCTTGGAAAGATCCAAAATGGAATATTCACAGCAGAGAAGAAGCCGTTGACTATGCACAAAAAAGGCGCATTCCTCTGGGTGGAATTTCAAAAAAGAAAATTTACTCAGAAGACGGAAATGTTTGGCATTTATCGCACGAAGGCGGAATTTTGGAATATCCAGAAAAAGAGCACAAATACGATATGCTAAAACTCTCCAATACTTTTGAAAAGGCACCAAACAGACCAGAATATGTTAAATTACTTTTTGAGAATGGTGCTCCAATTGCCTTAAACAACAGAAGAATGGATGCAGTTACTCTCCTCGATATGCTTAATAAAATAGGTGGCAAACACGCCTGCGGCTTGCTAGACATTGTTGAAAACAGGTTGGTAGGTTTAAAGAGCAGGGGCGTTTATGAAACACCGGGCGGCACAATTTTATACAAGGCTCACGAACTTTTAGAATCCCTTGTTCTAGACAAAGCAACTCTTGCAGAAAAACAGAAGCTCGCCCAAACTTATGCGTTTTTAGTTTACAACGGCGAATGGTTCACTCCGCTTCGCCAAGCATTGGATGCCTTTGTTAAAGAAACTCAAAAAACTGTTTCGGGCGTTGTAACTTTAAAGCTCTATAAGGGAAACATAATTCCGGCTGGAGTAGAAAGCCCATTTAGCCTTTACGACCCGAATTTGGGTGGTTTTAGCGATGTTGATTTTTACGACCAAAAAGATGCCACAGGCTTTATTCGCTGTTTTGGGCTTCCGCTTAAAACTAGAGGAATGTTGCTCGGCAAAAAAAGCCCTGTTAAATTTGGGAAAACATTTGTGTAAATTTTTCGCCCCTTTCTTTGTAGTTATTGAATAACCCAAAAGAAGCACAAGCGGGCGAGAGCAAAACCACCCCATTGTTTTCTGTTGTTTCGCAGCACCACTGAAATGCTGTATCTAAATTTTCAAAAATTTCCATATTTGCCTTGCAGTTTTCGCTTTGCAGGGATTTTAACATTCTCGCCGCAGTGTTGCCAATTAGAGCAATGCCTTTAAGCAGGTTGTTTTTTGCGAGTTCTTTTGAAAGCTCCGTGAAATCTGCATTTTTTTCTGAGCCGCCTAGTATTAGCGTGAAAGGTTTGCTCATAGCTTTTGCAGCGGCTATTGTTGCTTCGGGGCGAGTGGAATATGAATCGTTGTAAAATGCAAGAGTTTTGTTTTTGTGGGTTTTTGTGCCAATATATTGCAAGCGGAGTGGCAAACCTTCGTATAGTTTTAGAGCATTTATGCAGGCTTTTACATCCATTCCGAGGCATTCCAAAGCAAGACAGGCTGCTGCCATATTTTGCAGTTGGTGCACTCCTATAACCTTGCACTCTTCAAGCGGAATTTGGAGGGTATCAAAGGGCTTTTTTATGCTGGAGCTTTGCATTGCTATTTGCACCGCACCTTCGGAAGCGGCATTGTAAATGCAGTAGTCATTCCTCTTTTGCCAGCGAACTAAATTTGCTTTTGCATCTCTATATTGTTCTACAGAAGTATGCCAATCCAAGTGTTCGCTTGTTGTTTGCAAAACAACTCCAATATGGGGCGAAGTGCCAAGGGTCATAAGTTGAAAGGAACTCAGTTCTAAAATAATTATGGTATTTTTATTTGATAGCAAATCTTTATTTTGCAATAAATCAAGTGCGGGAATTCCAAAATTGCCTCCTATTGAATGTGGAATGTTCAGGGCTTTTAGGCAATGGGCAATCATAGAAACGCAGGAACCTTTTCCGAGCGTGCCTGTTACGCCTATTATTTGAATGTGCGGATAGTCGCGCTGCATTATTTCAAAAAAAAGCTCTATTTGGCTGGTTAGCTGCGCCCCTTTCATTTGCGCATTTAAAATTTCTTTTTGCAGGGGATAAACACCGGCAGAGCGAACAATGGTTTTGCATTTGGGCAAATTTTCCAAATAATTTTCACCATCTTTTTTATCAAAAATGAGGATGTTTTCTACGCCTTGTTCCTGCAAAAACTTTTGAGTGCTTTTGCCTTCTGCGCCATATCCTAAAATTCCAACAGGTTCTTTGAGCATTACCTGCGTTAAGATAGTAAAATTTACTATATTTACCCCCATGGTTAGTAGCGCAGAAATTATGAGCTTAAAAAGGATTGTGACTAAAAATCCAAAATCTCTGGCCTTTGCTTGGCTGGCTGATTTGCTCAGGGTGGCTAGTGCTGGCGATAAACAAAAACTAGATGAGGCTCTGCTTGCGGCAAACAAAGGTTTGGATATATATCCCAACTTTTTGCCGGGCAGGCTTGCCAGAGGGCGCATATTATTGGAACAAGGCGATTTGGCTGGAGCAAAAAGTGATTTTGAGGCCGTGGCAAAGCAAGATCTCTTTTGCTCGGTTGCGCAAAAATTGCTTTTGGAAACAGCAGAGAAATTGGGGCAGCCACCAGAAACAGAAATATATGAGAAAATTTTAGGGACGCTTGAACCCGGAGCTGCGGTTAAGGTTAATAAGACGATAACGGCGGCTAAGCCAAAAGCCGAATCTGCTGGCGTGGATGCTGCATTAGACGATATTTTGAACGAAGAAGACAATACGGATGACAAGGAAGATTCTGCTGTTTCCGATTTGCTTTTAAGAACATTTGATAATATATTTGAATCTGGCAAGCAAGAGCGGCAAGAGCAGCCTATGCCTGATCTTGTGCCTTATTCGCCTCCAGCCCGCAAGTCGGCACCGCCTCCTCCGCCTCCGCCTCCGCCTCCGCCTCCACCGCCACCGCCACCGCCGCCGCCATCACCACCACCTGCTCCAGATGTAGATGCTTTGATAAATGAGCAATTGAAATCAAAAGTGGAAAATGTACCAGATTTAACCGGCGATATAAGTTCCTTGCTAGAATCGGCATCTGCTTTGCCACCAGCTTCCGGTGCCCTAAGCCCTCAAAGCCCGCCTGATATAGATGCCTTGGTAAATGAACAATTGAAATCAAAAGTGGAAGATATACCAGATTTAACCGGTGATATAAGTTCATTGCTGGCAGAGGCACCTTCCTCGCCGCCTGATATAGATGCTTTAGTAAATGAACAGTTGAAATCAAAAGTGGAAGATGTACCAGATTTAACCGGTGATATAAGTTCCTTGCTGGCAGAGGCACCTTCCTCGCCGCCTGATATAGATGCTTTAGTAAATGAACAGTTAAAATCAAAAGTGGAAGATGTACCAGATTTAACTGGAGATATAAGCTCCTTGCTGGCAGAGGCACCTTCCATGCCACCTGATATAGATGCCTTGGTAAATGAGCAGTTGAAATCAAAAGTGGAAAACGTACCGGATTTAACCGGCGATATGAGTTCCTTATTGGCAACGGCACCATCCTCGCCACCTGATATAGATGCTTTAGTAAATGAACAGTTAAAATCAAAAGTGGAAAACGTACCGGATTTAACCGGTGATCTAGATTCCTTGCTGGCAGCAGCACCATCCTCGCCGCCTGTCTCTGATACCACAAGTTCTCCAAGTCCACCTGATCTAGATTCTTTGATAAATGAGCAATTATCATCAAAAGTGGAAAACATACCAGACTTTACTGGTGACCTAGATTCCTTGCTGGCATCGGCACCCGCTCTTGAGCCATCACTCTCCGATAGCTATTCCTCACCACCAGCTTCGGGTAGTAAGCCCCCTGATCTAGATTCTTTAATAAAAGAGCAATTGTCACCAAAAATGGAAAACATACCGGACCTTACTGGTGACCTAGATTCCTTGCTGGCATCGGCACCCGCTCTTGAGCCATCGCTTTCTGATAGTTATTCTTCTAGTTCTCCAGATTTGGATGCCCTTATAAAAGAGCAGTTGTCATCCAAGGTGGAAAACATACCAGATTTAACCGGTGATATAAGTTCCTTGCTAGCTTCTGATGCAGAACCAGAGCTTGTGCCTTATGTTCCACCAGCAAGCAAATCAGATTCTATGCTTACTCAAACCCCAACTCCGACTTTGGCGGAGCTTTATATGGACCAGGGTTTGCCAAAAAAAGCAGCGGAGGTTTATAAAGAGCTGCTAATACAAGACCCGAACAATGCAGACTTAAAAACAAAATTAGCTTTGGCAGAGATGAAAATGTAATTAAGGAGAAAAAATGACAGAACACACACACGAACTATCAGTACGCATAGAGCAGCTTTTAAAGGCAATGGTGGACAACGGAGCTTCCGATTTGCACATTCGCATAGGAATTGCACCAACTTTCCGCATTCACGGAGAATTGAAAAAACTCTACGACATTAGAATTACCTACCAGCTTATGGATGGATTTTTGGCCGATATAATGAACCAAGTCCAAAAGGAAAATTTTGAAAACACAAAGGAATGCGATTTTGCATTGAGTGCAAGGGAGCTCGGTCGTTTTCGCGTTAATGTGTTCAGGCAAAGAGGAACGCCTGCCATTGTGTTCAGGCACATAAATTCAAAAATACCCAAATTTGAAACTTTAGGACTCCCACCCATTGTTTTGGAACTCGCTCTTAAAAAGCGCGGATTGGTTTTAGTCACAGGCACCACAGGTTCGGGCAAATCCACTTGTTTGGCTGCTATGATAGACCATATAAATGAAAGGGAATCTACTCATGTTTTAACCGTGGAGGACCCAGTTGAATTTTTGCACAAAGATAAAAAATCCATAATTTCTCAACGAGAAATAGGAACGGATTCAATTTCTTATGCAAATGCCCTTAAAGCTGCCCTTCGCCAAGACCCCGATGTTATGCTCATCGGTGAAATTCGCGATTTGGAAACAATGCAAATAGCTCTTACAGCCGCAGATACCGGTCACATGGTTTTTGCAACAATTCACACCACAAATGCAACAGAGACTATTCACCGCATACTTTCAATGTATCCGCCTCATCAGCACGATGAAATTCGCTTGTTGCTCGCTTCTTGCTTAGAGGGCATTATATCCCTGCGCTTGCTGCCAAGATGCGATGCGGTAGGGCGAACTCCAGCTGCTGAAGTTTTGGTGAATACCGCCGCCATACAAGAATACATTATGGACAAAAACAAAACCGAGTTTATAGAAACCGCTGTTGCCGAAGGCAATATGCAGTACAAAAGCCAAACCTTTGACCAAGCTTTGCTGGCTCTTTTTAATCAAGGCAAAATTTCCAGAGAAACTGCTAGAAATGCAGCTACAAACCCAGAAGATTTTGAACTTAAACTTCGCGGCATAACTGGAACTTCTGACAGAACTTGGCAAATGAATTCCTGAGGATTAAGTGCCTAAATTCGCAATAGGTCAAAAATGGACAAGCTATGCCGAACCGGAACTTGGCGTTGGGCAGATCATTAAACAAGATTTTAGAACAATAAGCCTGCTTTTTCCTGTTTCTGGCGAGTGCCGTACTTACAATTCAAAAGGCGAGCCGCCATTGAAACGCTATATTTTGAAAATAGGAGAAAAAGCAACATCGACTAAGGGAGCCTCGCTTTTTGTTGAAGAAATTGCAGAAGAAAATGGCCTTTTGCATTATAAAAGCAAGGATAAAAGCATTTCGGAAGCTCTGCTCAATTTTAAACCGCAAAGCTCCGATTCTCCTTCTGAAATTTTGGATATGCTGCTTGAAAAAAAGTTTTCCAGCAATTTTGATTTTTGCCTTAGGGAAAGCGCGGCAAAATTGCGTGGGATATGGAAATCCTCAATGGCGAGAGGTTTTTTAAAACCCAGGCTTAGGCTTTTGCCGCATCAGTTGTATTTGGGGTTCAGGGCATCCAGAGCGGTTTCTCTGCCACGTCTTATGCTCTCCGATGAAGTTGGACTTGGCAAAACCATAGAAAGCGGTTTGATTTGGAATGCCCTTCAAACTGAGGGCAAAATAAAAAGAACTTTGCTCATTGTCCCAGAGCAGTTGAAAAATCAATGGATAATTGAATTTGGCAAAAAATTTAACCATTGGTTTTCAAGCATAGATGGAAATTATATTTCTGAACATAGAAAATATGCCGCCGCCGAGCAAAATGTGTTTTTGCTTCACGATACGGTTATATGTTCCTTGGAATTTTTGCTTGAAAGCAAATTTGTGGCCGCCGCTGCTTTAGAGGCCCCTTGGGATTTGCTAATTATAGATGAGGCTCATCGCCTAGTGAAAACTTCTGGGGGCGCAAATGCGGAATATGTTCTTGTGGAGCAATTTTCCCAAAAAATCCCAGGTTTGCTTTTGCTCTCCGGCACGCCCATACAGCTCGCTCCCGAAGCATATTTTTACAGGTTAAGGCTTTTAGATTCTGCCCGTTTTCAAAACTGGGAAGAATTTGAAAAAAATCAGGATAACTATAAAAATGTGGCTAATGACTTATCTAAAATTTCCCTTGATTCCGATGATGAAATTTCTTGGGAAGATTTGCAAAAAAATATTCCAAAAAAATCTCCAATTCGCTCCTGGCTACCCATAAAAGCAGATTTATCTCTTACCGCAGCGGAATGGATGAGCCGCGTTATAGATGCTCTGGGCACTGGTTCTTCTGTGTTTCGCAACACTAGAAAAAGTGTTAAAGGGTTTCCAAAGAGAATATTGAAAACCTATCCGCTTGAGCGAGATTCTGAGTTAAAAACTTGGCTCTGCGATTTTGTGGGTGAGCATAAAAAAGACAAAATTTTGCTTATATGTTCCAAATCAGATACTGTTAATTCACTTCTATCGCTTTTGAATGAAGATGTTGCGGTTGCATTTAAGGAAGAGGAAACATCTTTGGAACGAGATAAAGCGGCAGCGGCATGGATGCAACCAGATGGCCCAAATGTTTTGCTATCTTCTGAAATAGGCTCCGAAGGCAGAAATTTCCAAAGTGCCAGACACTTGGTGCTTTTTGACTTGCCAGAAGATTCTTCTCTGCTTGAGCAGAGAATTGGGCGTTTAGACCGCATCGGGCAAGGTGCAGAAATTTACATTCACGTTCCTTTTGTAAAAAAAAGCAAGGCAGAGATGCTCTATTTGTGGTACCATGAGGCTCTTGGGATTTTTGAGCATTCCCTGATGGGCGGCGGCGAAATGTATGCCAAATTTGAAAGCGAACTTAAAAGCTGTTTGGAAAAACCAGCAAAAAAGTTCAGTAAATTTTTGAAGGAATTTTTGCCACGCGGCAAAAAAGAAATGCAGTTGCTAAACGAAAAAGCAGAAGCCGGCAGAGACCGTTTGCTTGAGTTCAATTCGCAAAACAAAAAAATATCTGGGGAATTGCTTGCTCAGGCCCAAAAAATGGATTCAAATGAGGAACTTCTCGCTTTTGCCTTTGATATGCTCTCTGTTTTGGATATTGAAGTTCAAAAAGGAGCTTATCCAGATAGTTTTGTCCTTAAAGGGGCACCCGGACAACCTGAACACGCAACCATACTAGGAGCAAACCTTGCGGGTTCCTCGGAAAACGGAGAATTTTCGGAATTTGATGGCTGCTCAATTACCATTGCAACCAGCAGGGAAAATGCGCTTAACTACGAAAACGTAGAATTTTTTCACTGGGAGCATCCAATTATGCAAAGGCTTTTTGATAAGGCTTTGAGTGATGATTTTGGAAATACAGCTTGTGTTGTTTGCGATTTTGTGCCAAGTGGCAAGGTTTTTGCCCAATACAATTTTATTCTTGAATTTTCCGTGAATTCGCAATGGGGAATAAATAATTTAGTAGGTGAGCATTTATTGAGCACTACCTTGGATAATAAAGGAAATTCGCAAAATATAGCTGAGACTTTGCAGTCAAGGCAATTGCAAAATAGCAAGGCTATGGATATCCCCTATTCCACTTTGGAATATTTTGCAACGGAGGGTTTTGAAACGGCAAAAAAATCCCTTGAAAATATTGCAAAAGAAATATCAGAAGAAACGGAAAAAATGGTAATCCCTGTTTTGGAGAGCGAGCTTCATCGCCTAGAAGAAACCTATATGCTTTTGCGAGATTTTGAATTGAGCCGCATTTTGGATAAAAAGAAAAAAGACATAATTGCCTGTAAAAAGAGTTTGAAAAATCCAAAATTAAGGATGAACGGGGTTAGGGTGTTAGTTTATGCTTAAGTCCGTGGAATCTTTAGACTTACGTTTCTTTCACTTTTGGCGAAGGCATTCTTTTTCGGCTAGAATGGATAAATTTTTGAGGTTTTATACCCGCATGGGCGATGGCTATGTATGGGCTTTGGTAATAGCATACATTTACTTTTTTTATGGGAAAGCAACTTTATTTGACATAATAGAGCACGTTATACCTGCAATTATACTCAGTTTGCTTTTTTACTGGCTTGTGAAGCTCTCTGTTCGCCGCAAACGCCCCTTTGATTTATTGAAAGAAGTGAGCGCAGACGTTCCACCGCTTGATAAATACAGCTTTCCAAGCGGCCATACAATGAATAACCTAGCCGTTGGGTTCACGGTTTTTGCGGAAGCCCCTAGTGCAGGCTGGATTATGCTGCTTATGCCCCTCACGTGGGGGTTTTTAAGGGTCTATTATGGAGTACACTGGCTTTCTGATGTTATTGGCGGAATTTGTCTTGGATTTTTAAGCTTTTGGCTGGGAAAAATTGTTTTTGTTATATTATTGCAATAAAATAAGTATATATTACAATAAAAATATATATTTATATTAAAGAGATGGAAAAAAGATATGTTGTATGGTAATGAATTAGAAGAAGAGTATAAGCGGCGCACTAATAGGGCGGTCGTGTTTAGCGGATTATTTTTTGGCTCATTTCGGGTTATTGCCGAAATAATAAATGGGAATTATTATTCAGCTATTGTGTGTGGGGCTGTAGCTGCTGCCGTCATAGCCTTATTTATATTTCTTGAGAGAATGAAAATTAAAGGGCTTTCATTAGTTCTTTCTTCTCTTCTGTATGTTGCATATATAGGGGCTTCCTTTGCTGTTGATTCCTTTAAATATTTTTACGCTTATTATTTGCTCACTTTGCTTATTTGCGCAGTATATTTCAATGTAAAGAATTATGTGATTTTGCTAACTGCTACGCAAATTATAAACATAGTTCTTTGTATTTTTGTGTTGCCTCGCCATATAAGTGGCAATGTTTGGGTACATTTTAGCCTTATATTCTGTTCTGGCTTGGTGCTTCTAGTTATGATGCAATTTGCGGTTAAAAAGTCAAATGAGGTGAGCAGCGCCAATGCTTCTTTTGGTGCTTTGATGAAAGTAACCCCAAGTGTGCTTGTATTATTAGATGGAGATAATAAAATAAGATACATAAGCCAGTCTGTTTCCAAGGTTTTTGGTATAAGAGAGCCAGAAAAATTAACCGGTAAAAGTTTTTTAGACTTATTTAATGAAAAATCTGTAAGAGATTTGTTTGAGGATCTTACAAAAAAACGCGCTTTTTACGAGGATTACCAAAAGATAAATGTGAATAGCCAAATTAAGACCTTTAATGTGTTCGCTAACAAAATGACAGACAATGGCATGTTCTTTATGCTAAACGATGTTTCTGAAATTACGAAATTAAAGGAGCTTGCAGAGCAGGATTCCCTTATGGATGGTTTAATTCAAATTCCAAATCGCAGAGCTTTTGACAAGCAAATTTTGCAAGAATGGAATAGAGCACTCCGAGAGAAAGTTAATTTGAGCTTTTTGATGATAGACATTGACTATTTCAAGAAATACAACGATACTTATGGGCATTTGCAAGGAGACGAGCTGCTTAAGGTAGCAGGTTCAATTTTTAAGAAAAATTTAAAGAGAAGCGCAGATTTTGTAGCGAGGTTTGGTGGCGAAGAGTTTGGGGTATTGCTTTATGGCACAAATTCTTACCAAGCCAATGTTATTGCAGAGAGAATACGCAAAAACGTAGAGGAAGAAACCATTATAACAACTACCGGAGCGCATACCAAATTTACGGTTAGCATAGGTGTGTGCAGCATGATTCCAAACCACAGTTTGGAATACGGTTCTATAATAGAAGCTGCAGACAAAGCCTTGTACAAAGCAAAGCAAAATGGCAGGAACCGGATTTGGGTATCGGATTGAGATTTTTTTGCTGTATTTTTTTTGGGGTATTTTTGGCAGAAGCTGCCATTCCTTACTTGCCTCTTAGCAAAACAGCATATTTAACATCTTCTTTTGGCGAAAGCAGAGGGGTACGCTACCATGCAGGCATAGATCTCTCAACGAATATGGAAGAGGGCTGGCCTGTGATTGCGCCAAGCGATGGAGCTGTGGAGTTTGCAGCAAGAGGAGCTTTTGGTTACGGGCGGCATATAAAATTTAAGGCAAAAGATGAGCATATTTGGCTATTTGCCCATTTGTCTGAATTCAATCCCAAAATAGATAGCTTAATGCACAGAGAAATGCTAAAAAAAGAAAAAGCAAATGTCCAGCTTTATTCAAAAATCCGATTTAAAAAAGGCGATACTCTGGCATATAGCGGCAGCACAGGCATTGGCAATCCGCATCTGCACGTTGAACGCAGAACGCCAGATGGAAAATTTGCCCTTAATCCCTGCGAAAAAATGCAGTGCACAGATACAATAGCCCCCTTTATTCAAGATGCCGCGCCTTTTGACAGCGGATTTGCGGTAAAAATTGTGGATTATTCAAGAGAGCCGCTGGAAAATCCAATGTCCATATATTCGCTAAAAATATATCAGGGCAAAAAATTGATTTTCAGCAAAAAATACGATTCCCTTTCTTTTTCACCAGAAAAAATGGCAAAAATAAAAGACGATTTATTAAACGTGCAAGACCCAGATACGGTTAGCGATTGGCATTTTATTAAAGCGAAAGGCGGGAAAAATATAGTGGCGGTGGCTAAGGATTTTGCAAATAATATTTCTGAAAAGGAACTTGTGATAAGACTAGACAGCTTAAAACTAAAAGAGAAAGATTCCGCTATAGTTTTTTTAGATACTATACCGCCTAGTTTGGGCAAAATTTATTTAAAAACCGATTTTGCAAAAAAGTTGCAATGCCGAATTCCAGTTTTAGATTCGCTATCAGGCGGGTTGGATTTTCAGAGCGTAGATTTTAGAGATAAAAATGGCAAGTGGGTTATATTTGACTATCATTACAATTCCAAGGAATTGGTAATTGAAAAAAGAGATTTTGACTTTAGCGAACCACTTAGCTTAAAGCTATGTGGCAAAACAAAAGCCTGCAAGGAAGAAAAAATAAAATGCGAATAAAATTTCTAGCATTGCTCATTTTGTTTAATGCTATTTTTGCTCAGGATACGCTTCCATTATTTGTTCCGCAAAAACCGGAAAAACCGATGATGCTTTGTTCTGCTCAAAAAGAATGGCTTGCGGCAGCGGCAAATTTTGAGGACTGGGAAGAGGTGAAGGGGATAAAAAATTTGGTTATTAAAATGCCTTATGCCACTTTTGACAATTTCAGCGGTCATAATCTTTATTGCGGAATTCAAAGAACCTTTTTGCACAAAGATGCAATGCAAAAGCTAAAATGGGCTGCAAGTCTTTTAAAAAAAGAAAAGCCAAATTACAAATTTATTCTTTTTGACGCAGCTCGCTCAAACCACGCCCAAGAAGTGCTGCGTTCCGTAGTACGCAACACACCCTGGCAACATTTTGTGAGCAGCCCTGCAAAAGGCAGCATTCACGCTTATGGAATGGCGGTGGATATTGGCTTGCTGAACGAAAGCGAAAATCTTGTGGATATGGGGCTTCCTTACGATTCCTTTGCTTTTTATGCTGGCGAAAAAGGCGAAGCTCAAGCAATTTCACAAGGCTTGCTAACAGAAACCCAAATTAAAAACCGAGAATTTCTGCGTTCCATTATGCGAAAAAGCGGCTGGATAACTTTGCCAAGCGAATGGTGGCATTTCAACGCCGCCCCAGCAGATACCATTAGGGCTAAGTATGCTCAGCCTTTGCCGCTCCCGCAGTGAATTTTCTATCTTTCAAAAGATGAAGTTTGAATGGAATGTAAGTAAAGAATTGGCTAATGTCCGCAAAACACAAGGTTGCTTTTTCAGAGGCAAAAACTGTATATATCATAAGACGAAGGTAAGCAAGGTTGTTACCGTACTCCAAGTTACTACTCCACCAGAAACCAACTTCGCCAACAGTAAAGAAGCCTCCTCTATCGGAATCTCCGTAACCGCCAGGCAGGGCAGAAAAACCATACGTGTCCTGGCCATTACCGCCGCTCCTCCAGCCATTAATCACCTTCAAATACCTGCCTGCCGTGTAACTATCATAAGGGCTTGACGTACCGATATCGCTACGATTGGCATGGTATATCTATTCGTAAACTAAATATACAAAATGAACCTAATTTCTTGGCTTTATTCTGAAAATTCATAAATTCTGTGAATTCTGGTTCAGACAATTTTCTACATTACCCCAACACAATGACCATATCAAAAGACATTATCCGCATAAACATCTCACCCGACCGTGAAATTATATTGGTTGGAACTGCGCATATTTCGCAAGAATCTGTGGATTTGGTTCGTAACACAATAATTTCAGAAAAGCCAGACTGTGTTTGCGTTGAGTTAGACGAAAACCGCCTTAAAGCGCTTGAGGCGGGAGATAGGTGGAAAAATTTGGATATAAAAAATGTGCTGAAAAAACGGCAAATGGCTTCGCTAGTTGTGAATTTGCTGCTCGCTTCTTATCAAAAGAAAATGGGAGAATCCACAGGGGTGGAACCTGGGGCGGAACTCAAAGCTGCGGCAGAGGAGGCTAGGGCTTGCAGTGCACATTTGGTTTTGGCAGATAGGGATGTTAAAATTACCTTGCGCCGCGCTTGGGCTGGCACTCCTTTTTTGCGCAAATTGAAATTGCTCGCTACCCTGCTCGCTGCTATTTTTGAAACGGAAAAAGTTAGCGAAGAAGAGCTTGGCAAAATGCGTGAGCAAGATACGCTTTCGCTTATGATGGAAGATTTTGGAAAGGAATTCCCTGAGATAAAACAAATTTTAATAACAGAAAGAGACCAGTTTTTGGCTGGCAGAATAGCAAAAGCAGAGGGCAAAAGAGTTTTAGCCGTAATTGGAGCCGGGCATTTGCAGGGTATTAAAAGCATTATTGAAAGCGGAATGGAAACGCCACCGGAAGAAGAATTGCAAAAAATACCGCCCTCTAGTAAATGGCCAAAAATAATAGGCTGGCTTATACCTGCGGCAATAATTTCATCTTTAATTTATATAGGCGTAGAACAAGGCTCTGCCAAAGTAGCCGATTACCTAACCCTCTGGGTGCTTTGCACGGGGGTTCTCGCATCCATTGGAACTGCCTGCGCTCTTGCCCATCCATTTGCAATAATCGCAGCGCTCCTCCTTGCCCCTATCACAGGCTTAACCCCTCTGGTTGGAGTGGGGCTCTTCACCGCATTCATTCAAGCCTATTTTTGCCCCCCAAGAGTCGCAGAAATGGAAACCGTGGCAGAAGATATATGGAAACTCAGCCGGTGGTGGAAAAATAGATTTACAAGGGTAATATTAGCTTTTATAATGCCGGGGCTCTTTGCTGCTCCTGGAAAATTTATATTTTTTGCAAAAATCGGAAAAACAATTAGCGGAGAATAGTTATGTCTAATCGCATAGTTTGCAAGTTCGGCGGAAGTTCTGTGGCAGATGCAGTACA
>Ga0268262_10003731_pt1 | contig 16257 bp, 14 predicted proteins | sample TergutNc150P3_FD_190354 | JGI IMG/M metagenome (GOLD analysis project Ga0268262, IMG submission 190354) | Nasutitermes corniger P3 segment gut microbial community from laboratory colony in Florida, USA - Nc150 P3 (SPAdes) (version 2) | ecosystem: Host-associated > Arthropoda: Insects >... | reverse complement strand
ATCCAGGCGATAAAGAAGCGGAAGCCAAGTTCAAGGAAGCAGCCGAAGCCTACGATGTGCTTTCCGATTCGCAAAAGAAAGCGCAATACGACCGCTTTGGTCACGAGGGGCTTAGCAGCGGTGGATTCGGTGGCGGTTTTAGTTCAGGCGGCTTCTCGTTTGAAGACATATTCTCGCACTTTGGCGATATTTTCTCGGACATAGGCGGCGGCTTTGGCAATTTCAGCGGAGGCGGGCACGGCTCGCGAAGCAGGGGTCCCGCCCCCGGCGAAGATTTGCAAATAGGCATTGCCCTCACATTAAAAGAAATAGCAGACGGCACCGTTAAAAAAGTTCGCATAAAACGCCTAAAAGCCTGCCCGGATTGCAATGGCAAAGGCGGCACAGGAATGAAAACCTGCTCAACCTGTTCCGGCAGCGGAAAAGTTCGCCGCAGAATGCAGAGCATTTTTGGCGAAATGGTAAATGTAACCGCCTGCCCAGATTGCGGCGGCACAGGAGAAACCATAAGCAACAAATGCAAAACCTGCACAGGTCAAAAGCGAGTAAAAACAGAAGACACCATTGAAGTAAAAATTCCCGTTGGCGTAACAGGCGGCAATTTCATTAAATTGCGAGGCGAGGGCAACGCAAGCACACAAGGCGGTCCGGCTGGTTCGCTCCTTGTTCATATAGAAGAAAAAAACGATGATTTTTTTGTGCGAGACGGTCAAAACCTATTTTGCAAAGTCTCAGTCCCCGTTTATCGTTTAGCCTTGGGCGGAGAACAAAGAGTTCCAACTCTATACGGCGAAGTAAAAGTAAAAATTTCCTCAGGCCTCCAACCCGGAACCCAACTAAGAGTTAGAGGTCAAGGTTTGCCAGGCTACAACTCCGACTACAAAGGCGACCTTTTCGTGCAAGTAGAAGCCCACATTCCCGAAAACTTGTCTTCAAAGGAGAAATCTCTTTATGAGGAATTGAGTAAGTTGGGTTCGGATAGGGATGAGCGTAGGGAAAGCGGTTTGCTGGATAGGATAAAGGAGTTTTTTAAATGATAAACTTCCTACACGTGTCAAAAACTTATGATGGCGGCATTGTTGCGCTTTCTAATGTTAATTTGAAGATAAGCAAGGGCGAATTTGTGTTTTTGACTGGGGCTAGCGGGGCGGGCAAAACTACGCTTTTGAAAATGATTTATATGGATGAATATCCCGACAAAGCTGGCAATGGGCAGGTTTTGATAGATTTTGGGAGTGAGCATTTTGACAGCAAAAAAATATCGCTTGGGCGTGTGCAGGCTCTAAGGCGAAAAATAGGAATAGTGTTTCAGGATTTCAAATTGCTCGGCGACAGAACCGTTTTGGAAAATGTTGCGCTTTCGCTTTTGGTTTCCACTAAACTTCCGCAGGCAGAAATAAAAAAGCTGGTTTTAGAAACCCTTAGCATAGTTGGGATTTTGCAAAAGAAAAATTCCCTACCAGCAGAGCTTTCCGGTGGCGAGCAACAGAGGGTGGCTATTGCCAGAGCAATGATACACAGCCCATACCTATTGATTGCAGACGAACCAACCGGCAACCTAGACCCCGAAAATGCAAGCGAGGTTTTTAGGATTTTCCAAAGAATAAACGCAAGCGGAACAGCAGTGATAATGGCAACCCACAACCCAACGTTTTATCAAAACACGCCATACAGACATTTGATAATGAAACAAGGAATCATACAACGGGAAATTTTGTGAGCACTCAACTAACATTAAACCCCACTTCCCACTTCAGCGGCGAAGTTAAAGTTCCAGGTTCAAAAAGCATTTCCAACAGAGTGTTGTTGATGGGAGCTTTGGCAGAGGGGGAGAGCAAATTCATTGGGATTTTGGAAAGCGAAGATACCAGATATATGAGAGAGGCACTTGAAAAACTGGGCAAAAACTTTTCAAACGAAAAAGCGGAATTGTTTTTGGGCAATGCAGGAACAGCAATGCGTTCTTTAACTGCTGCCTTGTGCCTGAAAAACGGCGAATATATTTTACGTGGCGAACCTAGAATGCACGAAAGACCAATAAAAGATTTGGTGGATGCACTGAGAACGCTTGGCGCAAATATTGAATATTTGGGGACGGAAGGTTGCCCACCTTTGAAAATAAAGGCAAATGGATTAAATGGCGGAGTTGTTCATATAAAAGGAAATATATCCAGCCAGTTTTTGTCTGCCTTGTTGATTGCCGCTCCATATTGCAGAGAACCGCTGGAAATAATTGTGGATGGCGAATTGATATCCAGACCTTATGTGTATATGACCATTCGCTTGATGGAAAAGTTTGGAATAAAAGTAGAGAATAACGACTATAAAAGTTTTAAGGTGGAAAAGGGAGTTTATAGAGCACAGACTCTTGAAATAGAGGGCGATGCCTCGTCTGCGAGTTATTTTTGGGCTGCAAAGGCAATAACAAAAGGAAATGTGGTTGTGAAAGGAGTTGAGAAAAACGGTTTGCAGGGCGATGTGAAATTTTTGGAAGTATTGGAAAAAATGGGCGAAGACTTAAATGGCATAACAGTTGATGCAACTCTTTTCCCAGATGCCGCAATGACAATTTGCCCCCTTGCCTGCTACGCAAAAGGCAAAACAAAAATCACAGGCATAGCGAGCTGGAGGGTAAAGGAAACAGATAGAATTTCCGCAATGGCAAACGAACTTCGCAAAGTTGGTGCGGAAGCAACAACCGGAGACGATTTTATAGAAATAACCCCGCCCAAAGAAATTTTGCCTGCAACAATAGAAACCTATAACGACCACAGAATGGCTATGTGCTTTAGCTTGCTCTCCTTGAATTCGCCAAATAAAAACGGTGCGGAGATAACAATACTAAATCCAGAATGCGTGAATAAAACTTTCCCAAATTATTTTAAGGAATTCAACAGATTATCCGCGACCTTGCAGCGTCCTACACCCAAGATGCAGGGATCCCAGAATTTGTGACTGTAAAGCAATCCTATGTTTTTTTCCAACCTAGTTTCATCGTATGCACTGTTTTCTGTTGACAAATCATATCGCCGTGCCACTAAGTTTGCATTTAAGTCTAAAGAGGGGTCTATGAAATTGCGATTTATATCTGTTGAATCAAAAACTGGCAACGAATAGCGAAGACCTGCTTCGTACGATTGATCATAACTGCGATTTGAACTTTCATCGCTTGACCAACCTAAAACAGCTTCTAAATTTGAAACCCATCTGGAAAGACTTATTGGAACTCGTACATAGTTTGTGTCTTGCTCTGTGGAATTTTTTTCACTGAATATCTGCCATTTAAAGTCTATATTGCCAACCACGTTCCCGCCTAAGCTTTTATTTATGGTAGAAGACATAAGCTTACCTAAAAATTTTCCAGCATACTTGTCTGCCTTATTACGGTCAAGAATAGCACCAGAGGCATAGTCTTCCGATATGCAACCAAGAAGCATACTGTAATAGATGAGCGCTGTTGAGGCTTCTATATCGCAGTTTGCTGTTGGCTGCATATTCAATTTGGCAAAGGGACCGGTTACATTCATATAGATTGTGCAATTTTTTTCATTTGAACCTTCTTCTGGCATACAAAACGGATAATTGTTGGAGGCTTGTAAATCTACTACGCCTTGTTTTATGGGCGTATTTCGCCAATAAAGCCTCAAACGCGACAAATCAAACATAGTTAAGCCCTTGTAGCCAATTTGCCCGCTGCCAACAGCATTTATATCGCCAGATAGCAGAATGTTTCTTGTTGTTCCGAGCACAGACACATCCACAACAAATGCAAATGCCGCAAGGTTTGAGCTTACAGTTGCCGCATCCATTCCCGATGTTTGGAGCCTTATGTTAAGGTTTGTTGGACGGCTGGTCATAGCGTGCATTTCGGTTGAGCTTACCCTTTTTTCTTTCACCAGCGATTCCCTAAATCTATTTATTGCTTTAAGAGTTCTATCTAAATGCAAGGGGTCTGGCATTAAGTCCATAGTTTTTTTGTAAGATGCCTTGCTTATTTCAAAACTCCCCGTTATGCTTGAATTTGTTTGAGACTGCCCTATTTGAAATGGGAAATGATATGCTGCGTTTCCTTTCAAGGTTGCAACAGCCGTTCCATATTCCTCGCTTTCCATGCTATAGAAAATTAAAGGCAGTTCGGCTAAAATTGTTATTCCGGCAGTATCCAGTTTTGTTTTTCCTGCTCCGTTTCTTACTCTAATCCTATGTTCATTCAATAAAAGCAATGTAAACTGCTCAGTATAAAAAGAGAATTCTTTTAAGTTTGTGTTATTTAAATCAAATTGCAGCTTCGCTGTTATTTTTTCATTCTGTTCCCCATACACAAAAGCAGAGTCCACAAAAACAATGCCTTTTTTAATATGCCCATCAAATGTGAATGGTATTTTGAAAATTCCCATTTCGTAAGAATTTCTCTTTGTGCTGAAACTTGCAGTTAAGGAATCCAAAATATCTTTTCCAAGCGAGCTTTTTGCATATATGCTGATGTTTGTATTTTTTATTTCTCCTATTCCGTTTGGCAAAAACCAGTCGCCCAGCACTTGCATTTTTCCAGATATTTTTTGCGAGTCTTTGTTTATAAGCCCTTCAAATTTCAAGCTCCCTGCATTGTCTATATTGTTTGCCTCATAAGAAATTAAAATGGGCATATCGCTTTTTTGCCCAATGCTGCTCACATTTAGCTCCAAATTTCCATTCCACAATCCTTCGGTCAAAAATATAGGAGCTGAAATTTTTGCAGAATATCCAGACGCTTCTAATTTCAAATTCGGGAAACTTATAATGCTTGAATCCAAACCTCTAAGTGCTATTTTTGAAAATGCAAATCCGCCTGCCAAGCCGGTGTTTTTGTCATATTCCAAGTTGCCGTTCGCTAGTCCGCTCAAAAGAGTTGAATCCTTGAATATTGCCAAAATAGAAACAATGTCCATAGAAGGAACCTTTATGCTGGCTTGCTGAATTTCCAGATTTTTTCGAGTTTCGTTTGGTATGAGTGCTAATAAACTACCTTTGATTTTTCTTTCGTTTTGCTCTAATTCAAAATTTTTCACTATTAGAGAATCTCCAATCATTTCAATATCTGATTTTGCATTTATTCTGTAATTTTTAATTTCCGTGGATAACGAAACAGAAGCCTCTCCTCTTCTGTTCACAAAATCCTGCTTCAAGTTTCCGCTTATGAAGCCGCTGTAGCCTTTTAGTATATCGGGGTCTGAGTATGGCAATTCAAGAGAGTTTAAGTCTTGCAGGCTGAGTTCTATTTTTGGTTCAAAATTTCCGTGAACTTCCGCGCTGCCTCCGTGCGATTGATTTAATTTGAATGTGAAAAATTCCTTTGACCACATAACTTCTCCTGTGAAATCGCTTCTGTAGCCTTTGCGTTTTATTGTGCCATGCGGAAAATGAATGCCGTCTGGATTTAACCAGAGATCCACGTCTAGTTCGTCTGCGGAGGCGTGGTATGCAAAAGGGACTTTTGTTTTTAAATTTGCTTTCAGCAAAACGTCTTTAAAGGAAAAAGAACCAGTTAAAATAGTGGGGCTTTCCAGTTGAACCATTTCTCCAGTCCATTGCACCGCCCAAGGTTCTTTTGGAACAATGTCTGCGGAAAATGCTATCACAGGTTCGTTTATATTATCTATTTTTGCGGTGAAGTTAGAGCCTGCGTTTGTTGTGAAATTTGTAGAAACGGAATTCCCCTTTTTTGTGACTCGGTGAAATTTCGCATCGGCAGGCAAAGTTTCTGGGCCAAGGGTTAAATTTATTCCTTCTATTTCAAGTTCTGCGCTTCCGTCCAACTCTTTGTTGATGTTGCCTTTTATTTTTATGCTTTCTCCATTTTTCCCCTTTAAGGAAATTTCGCTTTGCGAAATGCCAGAAAGATTTCCAGCAGCGGTTATGTCAGCATAAAATGCAGGCAGTTGCCAAAATTCCCCGATGTATGTTTGCAGTGATAAATAGAAGTCCACCTTGTTGTGCAGAGCATTTATGGAGGCATTTGAATTTAAAACTATTTTTCCTACCGTAGGAGCGGCTTCGGGCCATTTGTCCTTTAGCCAAAACGGTAAATTAGCTACACTCGCATTTATTTCAGCAGATAAATCTTCCAATCTTTCTCTTGGGGCATTCAAGGTTATGGCTAGGGAATCGCTTTTTCTGTCGGATATGGAAATTGAAGCATCTGAAAATATTTCTCCCCATCTGTAATCTGCGTTTAAGAACAGGCTTTTTGCTATATGAGTTCCGTTTATATTGTTAGCTCTTATGTGAAATCTTTTTTGCCGCGCAGATTTTACCGCAACAAGAGAATCCAAACTCCAGCTTCCAATATCCTTAACATCAGCAGCGACTTTGTTCACTCTTGCCAAAACTCTAAACGGCAGCCGTAAATCTGGATGGCTTATATGCTCCCAGTTTGTTTTTGGTTTATTATTTGCCGTATCTGGGTTTATATAAGCATAAACGCTGTCTATGGAAATATTCACCAATTCTCTATTGCTGCCGAGCATTGGGTATAGAGAAATTTTCGGGTTTTCAAAAAATAAATTTGTGCTGTCAATTACAACCATTATGGATTTCCATTTCAACTTTAAAAGAGTTTCGCTTTGAAAATCTTGGGGAATTATTAAAACACCGTCTAATTCTATTGGGTTGGAAAGAAAGGATATTAGCTTTTCCTTTGCTTTTTCATAGCCAAAAAACAAAACAATAGGCAGCAGCACTATTAACAAAATCAATAGTAACTTAACCACAGATTTTCTGCTAATCACTAGTTGTTCCCCATTAGCGAATACACCTTTGCATACATATAAATTTGTTTCAATAAACTAGCAAATCCATTTGCTCTTGTTGGCGTTAAGCCAACTTGCAAGCCTATTTCCTGAAAAAATTCCGGTTTTGCCGCTAAAATATCCGCAGGTTTTTGATTGTTGTAGATTTTCAGCGCAAGCGCTCCCAAACCTCTGCTCAAAAGCGGAGTGGACTCTCCGCCTTCAGTGTCCAGATGAAAAATCAAAATCCCATCTTTATACTCAGGAACCAAAAACATTTTCGCCGCGCAACCCTTAACGATAAATTTATCTTGCTTCAATTCCTCCGCCATTCCGCCATGCTCTTTTGCAATTTTAAGCAAAAATTTCCATTTGTCGTCTGGAGTTCCAAATGCAGCGAAAATACTTCGTATCTCGTTTTGAGATTCTTCTATGGTCATTTTGAGTAAATATAGTAATAATTTTCTACCTTACCCCCAATGCCCATAATATACACGCTAACCGATGAATCACCCAGGCTTGCAACCGAAAGCTTGCTGCCAATAGCCAAATTTTTCGCAAAGGCGGCAGGCGTTGAAATAGAGACAAAAAATATATCCCTTGCCGCTCGCATTTTGGCGGCTTTTAACCTTGTGCCAGACGACCTTGATTATTTGGGCAAATTGACAAAAGAACCCAGTGCAAACATAATAAAACTTCCAAATATTTCCGCGAGCTTGCCGCAGATGAAAGCGGCTATTGCTGAACTTCAAAGCAAAGGCTATAAAATTCCAAATTATCCTGAAAATCCTCAAAACGAAGAAGAGCAAAAAATAAAGGCTATTTACGATAAAGTTAAAGGCTCTGCCGTAAATCCTGTTATAAGGCAAGGCAATTCAGACCGCCGCGCTCCGCTTTCTGTTAAGCAATACGCAAAAGCACACCCGCATTCAATGGGAGAATGGAAAAGCGATTTTAAAACTAAAGTTAGCTCAATGCAAAGCGGCGATTTTTATGAAAGCGAAAAATCCATAACTTTAAGCGAGAATACATCTTTTTCAATTGAGTTCGTAAATGAAAAAGGCGAACAGACTATCTTAAAAAAATCTGCTCCACTTTTAGAGGGTGAAATTTTAGATGCCGCTGTGCTTAAAATAAAGAAATTGGAAAGTTTTTTTGAACAGGAATATGAACAGGCAAAAAAAGATGAAATGGTTGTTTCTGTTCATTTAAAAGCAACAATGATGAAGGTTAGCGATCCCGTGATTTTTGGCGTTGCTTTCAAAACTCTTTTCAAAACTCTTTTCAATAAATTTTCAAAGGAATTCGCAGAGCTTGGAATAGACCCGAACAACGGGCTTCAAGACTTGCGGAAAAAAATTGCAGGAAACCAAAAAGAGGCGGAAATAGAAAACGAAATTCAAAATGTGCTGAAAAATGCTCCAAAGCTGTCTATGGATTTCAACAGCCCAAACGATATAATAGTGGATGCCTCAATGCCCGCTCTTATTCGCCGCGCTCCGCAAAACGAACTCGCTCTTATCCCAGACCGCTCTTATGCTTGGATTTATTCGGCAACTATAGATTTTTGCAAAAAAAATGGTGCCTTTAATCCTGCCACTATGGGTAGCATTCCAAATGTTGGTTTAATGGCGGAGTCTGCGGAAGAATACGGTAGCCACGATAAAACTTTTATCGCAAAAGAAAAAGGAGTTATGCAAGCAGTTGATGGAAATGGCAATGTATTGTTAAAGCATGATGTGGAGGAAGGCGATATTTTCAGAATGTGCCAAGCGAAAGATATTCCCGTTCGCGACTGGGTTCGCTTGGCGGTGGAGAGGGCAAAGATAACGCAAAGCCCTGTTGTTTTTTGGCTAGACCCAAATCGTGCTCACGATAGAGAAGTTGAGAAAAAAGTTAAGGATGAACTTTCAAAAATAGATTTGAGAGGTTTGGATGTGAGCATAAAAAAATCCATTGATGCGATATTTTTTTCTATGGAAAGGGCAAAGAATGGCTTGGACACAATTTCTGCAACGGGCAATATATTGAGGGATTATTTAACGGATTTATTCCCAATTTTGGAGCTTGGAACATCTGCAAAAATGCTCTCCATAATTCCGCTTTTGGCTGGTGGCAAAATTTTTGAAACGGGTGCTGGCGGTTCTGCGCCCAAGCAGGTTGAGCAGCTTTTGAAAGAGAATTATTTGCGCTGGGATTCTCTTGGAGAATATTTTGCGCTTGCGGAATCACTCGGCTTTTACGCAAAGCAAACGGGGAATAAAAAAGCGGAAATCTTGGCAAAAACCTTAGACCTTGCGAATGGGAGCATTCTGGAATTCAACCGAGTCCCTGCCCGCAAACTTGGCGAGTTGGACAACAGGGGTTCGCATTTTTATCTGGCTCTTTACTGGGCTACCGAACTTGCTAAACAAAACGAAGATTTAGAACTAAAAAACAAATTTGAACCCATTGCAAAACATTTAAGCGAAAACGAGCAAAAAATAGTTGCAAAGCTAGCCGCAGAACAGGGAAAATCCGTTGATATTGGCGGCTATTATTTGCCAGATGCGGAGAAGCTTTCAAAGGTGATGGCTAGTACTTATTTAAGCCCTGTTTAATTTCTATATTTAGGCTATGGCTTCTATGTCTAAACCTTATCCCTCAGGGTCGCAGTGACGTTGCAGTTAGCAATGTCGTTTCTTCACCATACAAATGAATATATAAATTTTCAAAATTATTATTGTCTGAACCAGAATTCTCAGAATTTACAGGATTTTCAGGATTTCAATTTCACCCTTTCAACAATAGGAGAGCACACTATGAGAAAACAATTCTCAAAAATCGCATTGGCGGCAGGCATTTCGCTTGCCTTGGCATTCACACTCAATTCCTGCGCCTCGAAAGCGCAGCAGGTACAGGAGGTTAATACCCCGCAAGGAAACAATAATCCTTTAGCAGGTGCTACACAACTGCCTTGCGCAGATTATGACACCGATGAGTATTTTGTGGGATTTGGCACAGCCAACGGTTCATATAAAAGGCTGGATGTAGCTCATCCGGCAGCACTTGCAAATGCCCAGCAGAATGTAAGGCTGAAAATGCAACACGCCTACAAAGGAATGATTACCAATTACATGGATTACATTGGCAACAATCAGGGCACTGATGCCGCAAATCATTTGGAGGCGGGTGGCAACCAAATTATAGATAAGGTGGTAAATGATACTAGGGTTCACTGCGGTCCAATGGTTACGCCACCTGATGCAGATGGTCATATTACAGTTTTCACAGGCATTAGGATTTACAAGCAGCAACTTGCATCTGATATTGCAAGCAACATTGCGAACAAGGTTTCCGAAGAGGATAAACTGAAAATTAAGTTCAATCAGCAGGAATACGAAAAAAAGATGAAAGAAGCCTTTGAAAGTTACAAGGAAAGCCAAGTAAATAAATGAAAAAAGTCTTATTTTTACATATTTTTATGGCATCTGTAATGCTTTTGCTCTCGTGTGCTTCTACGCCTCCGGAATGGGTAAAAAATCTTCCGCAAGCACCAGATGGCACCAATTACAATTATACGATTGGAATAGCATCTGGGAACACAAGAGAAGAGGCAACAGAAAGATCTAAGGTAGATGCTTATAAAAAAGCATCTACCTTAAGAGGTGGAGTGGATATCCGCAAAACAGCAGGGGTTAAATACGGCGTTCGCTGCGAATATGTGGTGAAGAAAAATGATTATAAATATGATGTCTATGTTTTATTGAAATATCAAATTGCTTCAGTTGCATCAGGAGCAAAAGACGATTACAACGAACCTGACGGCTTAAAATGCGAAACTCAAATTATAGAATCTAAAAATAGTAATAATGATAGAGCTATAGGGGATAAACTTGGGCAGCAAAAGCGTAAAATAGAAGATTTGGAAGCAGTAGCAAAAGAGTTTGAATCAACAGAGAATCCAAAGAATAAAAAACTATACTGGCTCAAAGGTAAGAAACTATATGATGAGATTAACAAATTGCAAGTGGATTTAATGAATTTGGGTGCGTATAAAGATTTGGAACCAATAGCAAAGATATACAGTGATATGCACGATAATTGCATAGCTCATAGCAAAACCTACAAACTGTACTGGAACCCGAAAATAGAAAACCCATGCTCGGAAATTGCTTTTTCAATGCTTTCAAAAAAAATAAAGATGGAAAAATCGCAATGTTCCAACGGATTGAATCTGAATTTTGATTGCTCAGAGAAATGCATAGATTCTTCTTTGGGAATAGAATGTTCTTTTAATCCTTCCTTAGCTGTTGAATCTTGTAATGGAGAAAGGTATTCTATGTTAAAAATCAAAGAAACCATAACTGGTTTCGAGGCGTACAATAAAAATATGGCTAAGGAAAATTTGATTGAAAATTTGTCCAAAGCAGATTTTTTCAAGGAATGGGATAAACAAATTATGGAGTGGGTGCCGCAATGTACAGAATAACATATTTATTCATCTTGCTGTGGGCTTTGACTGCTTTTTCCAAACCGTCCGAGAAATTGTCCTTGTCAAAGGAATTGCAGGCAGAGAAATTGCCTTGGTTTGCTTTTGATGCAAAAGACAGCAATGGAACTTATGAGAAAACCGTAAATAGGGATAACTTGAAAGAGCTTGTAAGGCAGAAGAAGTACCGCAAAGTTGTTTTTGTTTTTTTTGCTACCTGGTGTATTCCCTGCCGCGAGGGTTTGAAAAAAATAAGCGACAATTCCGCTGAATTGAAAAAGAATGGCATTCTGATTGTTTTGGTGAATGTGGCTGAAAGGAACTTGGAGAATTACAGTCGCAGAAAGATAGATGAATGGGCAAGGCAGAATGGGTATTTCAAAGATGAATGGTTGCTTGTTTTTGACCAGTTCAGCAATTCGCTTGAAGATTTCGGTTTGCATAGAAATGACAATGCAGAAGTACCATTGCCGAGAACCTTGATTTTAGACGAAAATCTGCGACCGATGATGCTTATTGGGAAGGAGGAGGATGACTATGTGCAAATTTTGTGGAAATAAACTGTTTTTTATTCTGCTACTTGTCCTTGCCGCCTATGCACAGGAACAGAAGCGGCTTGCTATATTGAATACGGAAGATGACGGCGATCCATCAATGGAATCTACGGATTTAAATCACTTGACTGTGAGGTTGCGTGAAATTGCAGGTAATGTTTTGCAAGATCGTTACGGTATTATGTCCAGTCAGAGCATTATAGATAAATTAGGCAAAGATGATGCGAGAAAAGCGTGTAAGGAAGCTAAAGGATGTTTAGCACAACTAGGCAAAAAAATAAGTGCGGATTATATTGGGCAAGCAAGAGTTGGGCGTTTCGGCAAGAATTTAACCATTAACGTAGAATTGTACAACAGCGGAAACGGGTTGCAAACATCTGTGATTAGTGGAGATGCTGAAAATGTATCCGGTTTGCTTGCGATTTTGAATGAAAAAGCACCAGGAATGTTTGGAAAAATGCCCGGTGCATTGAGTAAAAAAGAAGGTATAAGAAACGTACAAATTGCAAAAAATTACGAATTTGATAACGAAAAAAGTTATCTGGCAAACATAACAAGTGAGCCGGAAGGAGCGGTTTTAAATATCAACGGAGTGAATGCTAATGATTGCAGCAAAACGCCGTGCAAAATTGTACTTGCCGAGGGTAATGTCCGCATAATCGCGAATTTGGATCAATACGAAAAGTCAGACACTACAATCTTGTTAAAACAGAATAACCAAAATATAAACATCAAACTGAATCCGAATTTTGGGATTTTGGAAATAAAACCAGCCTATATAGATGGTATAGGAAAAAATGAGCAATGGAACTTGGTCATAAATGGCAAAACGTTCTCTTCTTTGGAAAACAGGCTACCTCCAGATGAATATGAAGTGAAACTCAGCCATAGATGCTATGAGGAAATAAGTTTTGAGGTAGGCATAAACAAGGGTGGCAAACGCACGGTTTTCGATATGGCTGGATATAAAACTCTGAAGAAAGGCAGCTTATTTTTGAACGCGAAAAAGAATGGTGAGCTTACGAGTGCACCTATTTTTGTGAATGATAATCAGGTAGGGGAAACACCTTTCAACGGACCCGTACCTGTGTGTGCGAAGATAGAAATAGGCAGCGGTCGCGAAAAAGTGGAAGTTAAGTTGAAGCATAACGATAAGGTTTCGCATACGGCAAATATCAGCGACAATACTTTCACCGATCCTAGAGATGGCAAAAAATACAAAATCGTAAAAATTGGTTCCCAAATTTGGATGGCGGAGAATTTGAATTACGATGTGAAAGGTAGCAAGTGCTATGATAACAAACCTGACAACTGCCAGAGGTACGGTCGCCTTTATAATTGGTCAACGGCTAAGACGGGATGTCCCAATGGTTGGCATTTGCCTCTTAAGGCTGAATGGGATGTGTTGGCAGCGACTAATGTTGCGGGCAAAAATCTCAAATCTTCTAGCGGCTGGGCTGGGGGCGGTAAAGGCACAGATATTTACGGTTTTTCCGCCCTGCCTGGCGGTAAAAGTGATTCCAGTGGTACCGTTTTCAGCAGTATCGGCTTCAGTGGCATTTGGTGGAGTAATTCAAACGATATCTATATCTCTAGCGGAACTGAATTCCGATTAACCATGCGCTACGATAGCGAGGCTGCTATATGGGATATAATCGGTAAGAGCAACTTGCTCAGTGTTCGTTGCTTGCGAGACTGAACGTGTAGCCGAAAAAGAATTTGCGCCAAGGGTAGCGTGAAACCTTGCTAAATCTCATTTCTCTGCGGAGATTTGGCAAGGGTAAAAAACAAATGCGGAGAGGCATAGGAAGATAGGTAAATGGTAAACCCGTGGATAGAACTGGAAAAAGTAACAGATGGTGAAGTTGCCAAATGTGATAAAATGGCTATTGAAAAGGTTGTTGAGGAATCGCCCGAAAAACTACAGATTAAGTACTTGCCACAGCCTTACATGGGAGACCCAACACGAGCAAAAATATTCTTGCTTAATGGAAATCCTAATGCACCAGATGATGCAAAAAATAATCCTGGGGAGTTAAGCCAAGAGGATTTCAATATAAACCATAGAAAAGTTATTACTGATAGCTACAATGTTGATAGCTCTATAAATAAAGAAAAAGATTATCCATTGTATGCCTTGAATCCTGATTTTGAAAAGTATTCTATATATAGATGGTGGTATGATCATTTGAGTTGTTTAATTGAAGCGGTAGGTCTTAAAACTGTCAGCGAAAAACTATTTGCTGCCGAATATTTTCCTTATTTTTCTAAAAAATTTCCAGACTTCTCTAAAAAACAACCTTACTTTTCTAAAAATTTGAACGGCGATCCTATTCTTGAATCTCAAGAATATACATTTAATCTTGTAAAAGAAGCGATAGAAGCTGAAAAAATAATAGTAATTATGAGGGCAGAAAAGAAATGGTACAATTCTGTAAAAGGTGTAAAAGGTTTAAAAGATGTAGAATGTTTGGAAGATTACAAGAACAAAAAGTATAAAGATGTTGATGGCAAAGAATACAGTCGCGTAATTGTGTTAAAGGAACCGCGGTTTGTATATGTTTTTTCTGGAAATATGCAATCAGGAGATTTCAGAAGAATTTTAAAAATACTAAAAGGAGAAGAGCTATGAAAAAGGCTGGAATAAATAGTATGAAAAATTCAGAAAAAGCCCAAGCCCTATTTGAGCAGGGCAATGCGTATATCGTCAAAGGTAACTATGACCGAGCTATTAAGGACTATACCGCTGTCCTAAAGATTAAGCCTGATTATGAACTGGCCCTGTGTAACCGAGGTGCTGCATATGACATAAAAGGCAATTATGATGAGGCAATCAAGGACCTAGAAACGTTATTGAAAATTAACCCAAATTATGACAAAGCCAAACTGCTTCTTGAAGAAGTCCGGCAAATCAAAGCAAGTATAATGAAGTGGAAGGATAGGATATCGCTTACGGGCAGCAAAGCATAAAACTCAGCAATCCTGAAAATCCTCTAATCGGGAGAAATAAGGATAACAGACATTTGGTAAAGATTTTATATATGGGCGTTTTTTAATGTTCTGGTAATCGGGGTTCAGACGAAAGAATCGTCCAAAACCCCGTCTAAACACTTTTTGGACACATTAAACCCGCAAATACAGATTAAATTCGCAGTTTTTACTACATTAACCCTATGAACCTATATCACGGAAGCAATATCGTTATTGAAAATCCAAATCTGAAATTCAGCAGAAAAGAATTGGATTTTGGTACAGGTTTTTACACAACAACAAATTATGAGCAAGCAGTACAATTCTCCGAAAAAGTTGTTGAAAGGAAAAAAGGAAGTAAAATTGTGAATATATATGACTTTGATAGCGAAAATTTACAGAAATTCAAAGTTCTTGAATTTAAGGAAACAGACAAAAAGTGGTTGGATTTTGTTTCCGATAATAGATATTCCGTTCCTTTGCAAAATGATTACGATATAATAATCGGTCCAGTTGCAAATGATGATGTTTTTCGCACATTATTGCTTTATTTTGCAAAAGAACTTGATGTAAATGAGACTTTGAACAGACTAAAAATCAAAAAATTATTCAATCAATATGTTTTTAAAAACGATAGTATTCTAAAATTACTAAATTTTGTAAAAGCGGAGTTTATAAAATGACTAAAGAATTATTGCCTATGTATCTGTATTTCATTGTGGAGGAAATAATTCCGCTGATTATTTCTGAATATAATTTAAGCGAAAATGAAGCGATACAAAAATTTTATTACTCTAAATTGTATTCTTTTTTGGAAAATCCCAAAACCGGAGTTTGGCGTTATAGCCCCAAATTATTGTTCAATTTATATAAAGAAGAATTGGAAACCGGAGATTTCACCTTTCCAGAAGAGGCAGCATAATGACAAAGGAAGGAAATTTTACAATATTTGCAATTGAGCAATATAAAAAAGCTATGAATATACAAGGCAAAGATGTTATAGAATTGTTTAAAAAATACAACATTTTTGAGCTTATCAGAAAATCTTATGCAGTTTACCATATAGAAAGAGAACAAAATATGATAGACGATATAAACGACTATATTAAATCCAACTCCTGACTTCGTCAATGCGTCACCCTAAACGGGCTCCAGAAATTTTTATCGAATAGCTTTTCTATTGCTTTGTGCCTATCAGTCAGCAACATGGTTTGAGTTATTGTATTCCCGCTTACAGGCAGCCTGACTTTTATGGTCGTTATTGTTTTGGCAATGTCCAGGACTTTATCCACGCTTAACCCAATGCCGCTCATATTCAATATCCTCTCCAATTCTTTGTACACCTTGTATGCAGCAAAGCAAATGCAAATGTGCGCTTTGATTCGTTTTTCTGTAAAATGAAACATCGGTCGCATTTCCAATGTTCCTTTCGTAACGCGGAATGCCTTCTCCACCTGCCATAGCCCGCTGTACTCCTCGTAAACAGCTTTCGCTG
>Ga0268262_10003730_pt1 | contig 16262 bp, 25 predicted proteins | sample TergutNc150P3_FD_190354 | JGI IMG/M metagenome (GOLD analysis project Ga0268262, IMG submission 190354) | Nasutitermes corniger P3 segment gut microbial community from laboratory colony in Florida, USA - Nc150 P3 (SPAdes) (version 2) | ecosystem: Host-associated > Arthropoda: Insects >... | reverse complement strand
GCTATTGACGGGCTTGAAAATCGATTAGGCTCGCAAACTATAAACCCGCCCATTCCAAACAATAATCCCAAAATGACAAAGGCCTTCATTTTACGCATTTTTTAAAGCACGTCTTTAATGGTGTAAATGAGGTCTTCGCACACCACCACTTCTTCGGTCTCATGGGCTACCTGAACATACTCGCCGCCGAGAACGCCGCCGTCCTCTTCGTTCCATGTCCGAACCACATAGCCTTCGCTGTCAGCCTCTTGGTACTTGAGGCAGAAGGTTTTTCCGGCGCAGGGCTGATCCCACTGATCGTTGGTATGCGCGAGGATAACCGCATTGCCCCAAATGCTTTGGGGATCAACGCTTCCTTCCTGATTCCGCTTTCCGAAATCGGCGCGGCCCTTGGCGATGATCACCCGGTCGATCCTGAAAAGTTTTGAGAGCGTTGTCTCGTCAACTTTTTTTATGTAATTCGCTTCGCCGAGTTTGGTAAGGAGTACCGGGTGGTATTCAAGAACGTCAAAAACAGCCTCGTTGAAGAGCAGGAGATTGGGCCTGAAGAACAGCCTTTCGATGGCATCTTTGATGGCTTGGAAGGGATCGCCTTGGCCGTTCGCCCATTTGTTGGTCTTTGCATTACCGGCACCGGAGAGGCTGGCGGAACGCCCTGAAAGGTTGAGAACCGTATTGGCGATCCGTTTCTCCTGCGCGAGTTCCAGCTTGCTCACCAAGAGTTCGGTTTTTCGTTTTTCCCAAAGCTTAAATATGCCGTCCATGAATTCGAGGTCAGCATTGTCGATAAAGGCCTTAAGGCCGTAAGGGGTTGTCGCATAACTTACTTTCTTCGCGGAAGCGTGAAATTCGTTTGCTTGTGCCCTCTCGCCCGCCATCGTTACGTCGGGGACTTTGAAGGCGGTCTCCTTGTCAAACTTCGCATACTTGCCGGACGGTTTGGGAACCAAGATGCGGGGGAAAAGAATCGGCCCAACCAGCCCTTCCCTGACCCTTTGAGAATAATCCACTGCGAGGTTGGAAAGCAGTAAATCAATGTATCCGTATTTTCTGGCCATAAAAACCTCCTTGGCCTTAAACCGTGATATTGCCGCGCTCGATCAGCACGTCAACATATTCACCGGCGGAACCGCCTTCGAGGAACGTTCCGACAATGCTGTAAGCTCCTGCCGTTGACGGCAGAACCACCAGCGATCCAGAAGCATCGGGTTTCAGGATCGCTTTTTTTCCGGCGGCGACCGTTCCGCCGGCAACCGCTTTGACAACGCCGTGCAGGACGATTCCGATCTCCTCGTTGACGGCTTTCGTTTCGTTGGCTTCAAAGGGGTACACGCCGATGAAGTCACCGGCTCCGTTGCTGGCAGGGGCTTTGACTTGGTTGTCCGCGCTTCCCTGCACAACGGCCGTTCCGGGCTTTATCGCCGACTCGGCGACATAGGGCCTTCTGTTAATCATTGGAACCCTCCTCTTCAAAAAGTTCGGGCTTCTCCGCATACAAGGCGTTTGCGGCATCTGCGAAGCTCGCCAGATTTTTTTCTTTCTGGAACGCCCTGATCTTCGCGGTCAGATCGGACGTGCCAGCCGCCGGAGCCGGAGCGTTTTTCTTGTCCGCTTTGTGCTTCCCGGACAGATCCACTTTTGCATCCAGCGCGGAGAACAAGGCGCGGAATTCTTTCCGCTCCTCTTCACCTGGTAGCCTTGCGTCTAACGCTACGGCTTTGTCAAACTGCGCCGGGGGCAGTTTCCCCTCGTCCCGGAGCTTTCCGAAAAACGCTTCCGCTTCCTGTTTTTTCCCTGCGCTCTTCAGCTCCTCGTTTTCCTTTTTGAAAGCGGCAAGCTCCCCTGCGCTCTTTTCGAGTTCCGCAACTCGGGCGTTGCTTTTTTCAAGTTCCGCCTGCAATTCTTCAGCAGTCTTCATTACTGATTCCTCCTGTGTTTTTTCCTTGCCCTCAAAGGACAAGGCTTGTGCGTCCTCGGCGTTCACTTTTCTGGTGAATGTCGAGACGTGATTTTCTTCATCAACGGTATTGACAACACCGCCTGACAAAAAACTTTTTAAGCTGAACATGGCGGGAATTTTTGTCCCTGTTACCGCCGGGGTGTCCCGCCCCAAGAGGGCAATAGCTTTGAGGTACGGAGGCTCGCCTTTGTTGACCTTGTCAAACTCGTATAGCTCCACTGATATGTACCGGAGCTTTCCCTCCGCTATCGCGTGACGCGCCTCAAGCGAAAAATTATCGATGGTCGCAAAAACCCTTCCGTCCTTGTCCATCCTCAAGCTTGCTACCCAGCCGTGGGCGAACTGATCGGAATCCCTCAAGGCGAACGCCCGATGACCGATCACCGCCGGAGCCTCGATCCCGTTCACAGGATCGTAAGCGTCCACCATCTGCTGTACCCTCTCGACAGGCCAATCTCCCTGCGGGTATTTACCCGCCTTAAATACGAATAGTTCAGGCAATTTCTGCACCCCCTTCTAAACCTGTAAATTTGCCTCCGGCATTGCCGGAAACACCCCCTTTAAAAGGCTTTAAAAACCGTTCAAATTCGTTTCCCCAGCCGGACATGGTAAATTGACACCAATTTCCAATTTGGACGCGCCCTGGGGCTTCCTGTGCGCTTTTCATGCCGCCCCCATAAACTGGCTGACAACCCCTTTAAATTCCTCAAATAATGCAGGATTGTTTGTCCACAAGCGGGGGCAATCTTTCCAGCCCACAATTTCGTGGTGCGTTGTGATTATGTCTACCGGCTTGCCATGCCGCATTAAAATGTCAGCGCATAGTTCGGCGGCAGAGTCCAATGTCGCATACGAGAAATCGCCCGGGTTCAAATTGAGATGGCTCATTTCTATGCCGATAGCGTAAAAGTTCGGCGTGATAAAAGGCCCGTTTGGCCTTATCCGCTTGCCGGAAAAAGCATCGGTGTTTGCGAATAACGCTCGCGCTTTGTCTGTGTAAACCCTGCCGGATTTTGGATCGATCTGGCTTGAGCCGATGTGGTAGCCAACTTCATCTTCCGGCAAAACCCGCAGTACCGTGCCGTCCGTGCCAATGATATAATGGGCGGAACCCTGCGCTCCCCCGCTTTCAAACCAAGAGCGCGTATGAATCGGAAGCTGGTTTGCCACGGCCAGCCAATGCAATACAACAGCCCTTAATTCAATAATTTTTTCGCCCGGACGGTTGAGCTTTCCCAGCGTCAAAAGATTGTCAATTATTTTCAATTGAAACATCCTCCTTGACTCCGCTCCAAAGCGAAGCTATATTTGATATGGTTACCGCTTAGGACTCGAATACAGGCAGCAGAGCCTTGTCGGATATTTCCGGCATGGACGGCAGAGGGTTCGAATCCCTCCGGGCGGTCACCGTATTTCTGTGTACTTCTGTTTGCCATACTCATCTTCTACCCAAGCAAGCGTTTTAATTTTCAAAGCCAGCGTTTTTTGCCGCTGGCCTAGCACTATTTTCAGCACCTTTCCGTCATTGGTGCTTTTTACGAAATGAAACACGCGCCCTTGGTTTTTATGCTGTGGATCGAGTTCCTCCTCGTATATCCGTTCCGGTTTTTGTATGGTCTGATACAGGTCGCCGAAAAGCCGTTCTGGGATTCTTTGCGTATTTACTTTGACCGCCGTCCCATGATGCAAGTCCGTGTCCTGCGCCATGATTTTGGAATCGATAACCCCTGCACGAACCATCGCTTCATGTTTTGACGCTTCGAGGTTTCCGACTTGGTAAAGTATTCCCAGCGGGAAATATTCTTTTTTATCCATCCGGCGGATCAGCACATCGAATTCGCCGGAGGTCATTTTTGTATTGTCCATGTCCTGACGGTAATTTTTGATAACGTGTTCTAAAGCGGTTCTTCCGTCATCCATGCGGTAATTTGCAAGGTTTGAATAACCGTTAAAATTAGGAGCCAAAGATTCCTGTCCCGGATTGTATTTCCATTCCGGCGGCGCGAATTTATTCCAGTCAACGGCGTTGCCGTTTCGGTCAACGAGAGCAGGAGGGTTTCCGTCAGCGTCAGACTTCAGTATCTCCACGCCTTCCCTCTCCGCGCCTGACTCGCTCAACGTAACCACGGAGCATTCACAGCCCCAGCCGTTAGGCGGCCTGTTTTCGTTCCAGAACGGATCGTCAAAGCGAAAGGCTTTGCCGTGCAGGGTGATGTGATCTTCCCTCCGGTTCTTGCCAACGAGCTTGGAAATGTATTCCCATATAGGCCGCATCTCCGCGCCGCGCACTTGCTGTCGATACCGCCCGGCCTCGTAAGCGGTTTTCATATTGATGTGATATATAAGGCCGATCCGCCAGTTGATGTAATCTTTATCGTTCGGCCCCTTGTCGCTCCGCCCATACCAGCCTTTATCTTCCATGAGGCCGTGCATTTCTTTTTTGAACGTGTTGAAGCTTTCGCCGTTGGCCATCGCTTTATTGAGCAATCCGAAAATATCGTTCAGCACCGCTGCATTCCGCGAATGCGCGACCGTGAAGGCGTGTGCGTGTTCGCCGTGCTTGAGATCGTCCCAGTTTTCCGTTTCCACGATGGATTTCCGCGAGAGGTATTTTTTCGCTTCGACAGGATCGGGGATGCGGTCAGACATTGCGCCGCCCTCCTTTATCTCCGGTCTTGGCTCCTATCTGGCTGGCGGCGTACCGAACCTCGTCAATAAGGGCCGCGCACTTCGCGGGGGATGAGCGATCATAGGCTGACATAACAGCGTCAATCGCGTCATCAAAATTTTGTGCCATTCCCATAGCGTCAACAAAAGAATCGACTGTCTGGTTGGTTTCTTCCTGCGCGGCTTTCAGGATGGCTGTGTCGAAGCGATCCATGAGATCGGCATCCTTCTCAAGCTCCTTCTCATCTTTGGACGCGAAGAGCATGGCCAGCCTGTGAAAAAGGGAACGCTTTTTATTTACGCTCCCGCAACCGCATGGGCAGTTTTCAGGATGCTTTTTGTCAGGGACAATGCGGTCGAAGCCGGGGAACGAATCGCCGCTGGATTCCTCTTCTTTAAGATCGAATTCATCATCCTGCATTCCGTATTCCCTGATAAAATATTCTTTCTTTGGCTTCCAGCCGATTTGATGCAGTTTTACGTCACGGTCTGCCCGGGCGGTCTGGAGGTCTTCGTCTTTGACAAACTGGAAAAGGGGCGGCGCGGCATCCGCGCCGAAATTATAAAAAGCATATACAGCCGCCAGCCGGTTAAAAGCCGCGCTGATGCGGCGGCGGTCTGAGGCGGCGATATCCTCGCGCACTAAATTATGGGCTGTGGCGGCGGCGTAGCTTCCGTTGGCTCCAATTTCAGTTGTAAGGGTTTGCCCCAGCACCGCTTTTGAAATTTCGTTATTCGACATTTGGATGTATGCCGAATGCACGTCCGATCCGCCTTTTTTGTCGGATGCGGATTGGATGGATATTTCCGAGCCTTCCGGCGCGATAGCAACCGCATTGGCAACCATCTGCTCCAGAGCCTCAAGCAGTTCCTGCTTAAACTTGTCACCGGCATTGGACGGATATTTTCCGAACATGAACGCGCCGCCGTATTTTTCAACGAATACAGTCCACCAGCGGAAACCGTTTTTTTTGAACGTGACTGGCCAGAAGCATTTTGAAAAAACTTTCACGCCGTAAGGGTTCGCATAGCTTGGCCTGTGCTGGACTAGCAGGAACCGGTTCTCCGGCAGTTCCTCCGCGCCGATGATTCCGGTTTTTAATACCAGCTTGTTTTCCTGATTGAACTCAAACCACTGCGGCGGTTTCCCAACGATATTTGATATTCCCCAGCGTCCCTCGTTCGCAACCCAAAGAACCTCAAGCGGCGAATAGCCGTAGGCGACAGCATCCATCATCTCTTCGATGATTCGCGGAACGTCCATGTCCTTGAGTTCCTCGGCGAATGCGTCCGCTATTTCCTGTGCGCCGGAACTGTCATCGCCGGGAGCCATAAACCACTCCGCGCCGGAAGTGGCGGCGCACCTAACGCCCCACACGCTTTCAAGATGGCTGTCGGTTAAAAGCTCTTGCAGGGCCGTAATGCTTCTGCCCATTTTTTTCAGGATAGGATCGGGATCGGGGAGGCTCCGCATCAGCCGGATAAAATCATTCGCCCGGCTCCGTGTGGCGAAGTGATCGCCGCCGGAAATGTTTACATCGGGAGTGTCGGAGAGGTTTTTCTTTTCGCTGTCTATATGGGCATCGGGCGCCCATTTTTGTTTATTATGGTTTCGCTTGGACATTCGGCCCCTCCGCAAAAATTTCGTTATAGGTATTTTCAAAAATGGCTTTCAGATCGTCTGAATAGTCAAATCGTTTTTGGCACATTTCGATTGACCGCATGATATTGCCGTCCTCATGCCGCTTTGTTGACGCATACCAATCGCAGAACATTTCAACGATATCGATTAAAGTCATTCCCCTGATGCCGTTTTCAAAATGCTCCGGGTGATGCCTGTTGACCGCATAATGGTGCTTTAATGCCGGTTCAAGTTCCTTTAAAGATTGTTTGTACTCATCGCTTCCATACGTCAAACCGGCAAGCCTCTGCGAATGAGCGTCAAAATAACGCAGTTCCGGTTCCTCTAGCTTCGATTTGTCATGTTCGTAAATTCTGCTGATTAAGAGCATTGCGATTTTATTTATAAATTCGCCGACTTGGAGAATGTGTTTTATTGTTTCCGGCACTGACGAATATTTTTTGCCCTGCATATTAATTGCCATCGCATTGCTCTCAAATTTTACACGTCTGGTAAAACGAGGCCGCCTTTGGTTAGCCATGACAGGCTGAAAGCCCAAAGCCCAATCCCTTCACCCGCAATTACGGAGTACCGCCATCCAAAAGCGGCTTTGCCTCCAAAGCCGATTGCAAGGGCGGCAAACATTATCACAGCGCAAGTCCTGTAAAGTATATTTCTGCGCCACTTCCGGCTTTTAGGGGATATCGTGTTCCCTTCACCAGTTTTGACAAACTGGAGGCCTATTAAAAAAATCAGGGAGCCAAAAAATAACCCTGCGCTTGCCAAATGAATTGTGTTGGTTACGCCTTGAGAGAGCATTAAAAAATTTCTTGTTTCCGCGCCGTCCAAAGCGCACGGAAATAACGTCAGCGCAATAGCCCCGCTTCCCGCGAGAATTGTTGACACCCGGTCTTTTACGTCATACCCGCGATAGCAGATTAAAAATAACCCAACGCCAAAAACTAAGCCCTCAAATAATAAATACCCGCTACTGTAATGAGTTGCGCTTATGGATGTTAAAACGCCGGGCGGGTTATATGCGCCGCCAAAAACTATATTGAAAAATAATGTCAGTATAGGCAATAAAAAACCCAACACGCCAAGAGTATTACGCAATACATTCTGATCCTTATTCATTTTCTACCTCCAATTAGTTTCTCCCTCATCAATATCCCTCCAGCACACGCGCCGCTTCCCTTTCGTGGCTTGATTTTGGTTTCCCAGCGCGGCGTTTCCGGGCGTACTCCAGCAGTTTCCGCACAACGCCTTCAAGCGCATCCGGGCCGTCAACGTATTCGCCGTCCGGGAATTGCAGAAGCTGATCGATGAGTTCTTTTTGATCCTTGTCTTTTTTCAAAAACCGAATAACGCCGTTCTCAATGGGCGCGGAAAGCGTTCCTTCAATTCGGGTAATTTTGTTGACGCTGTTGGTTTCTGCCTTATATGGAATGTGGTATCCTTCGCGTTCCGCTTTGGCATCAAATATTTCCGACAGCAGGGCTTGCCCTCCGTTATCCTCATAAAACATCCACGAAGGGTTGAGGGCTTCATAAATTAAGTACATTCCGTCAACCATTCGAGAAATAGATTCCTTCCTTATTCGGGCTTTAAGAATATAGATTGCGCCTTCATTGGTTATCCCAGCGCAGACGGTAGCTTTGTAGCAGTGTTTCTCCTCGGCTTTAACCGATGGATCTGTCCACGAGAACACATAGGCGAAGCGGGTTCCGATCAGTTCCTCTTCCGCATAGCTTCTGACGTGTTCTTCCTTAAAAATCCGCTCGTCAAGCGCAATGGGAATAAGAAGAAACTCTTGGTTATACGCCATCGATCCGATTGTGCTTTTTATTCTTGCAAGCCGTGCCGCCGGAAATTCTTCATTCCATGTCGGCTTTCCTTTTGACTCCGCCGGGAACTTGTAAGTCTTAATCGGCTTTATGTCGTCAGTTCCTTTTTCTAGGGTACTGGCAACGCATTGCGTATTGAGAGGAGTGGCGACAATAATCGCCGAATAATTTTCAGCGAGCGCGGGCAATAAATCCTGCGTAACCCACTCAATAGTTTCCTTTACGAATTTTCGGCTCTTGGCTCTTTTCCGGCTTTGGATATCATCGCACCGCACATAATCCGGGCGGTTCGGCCCGTGGACAAAGCCGCGAGGGTCTTGGCCTATTGAAACGGAACGGACTCCAATTTTTTTGTTTTCGGGGCCGGGAACATACACGGTGAATTTTTTTATGCCGGGATGCTGGTGCGGCAAAAAGAATTCCCCGAAATCATTTTGAAGGCGTTGGTTATACATAAGCTCCAAAAGGATGCGCCCTGTAAAAACCGCGCTCTTGTCATCGTTATACGATGAGAAAATCATAAAATTCCGGTTGCCGTAAGCTATCTCGTGGATCGGATCGAGCAACGTGAAAAATGTAGATTTGCCGCTACCCCTGAACGCCTGAAGCAAAATAGGCTCGTTTGTCATTTGCCGAATGGCTTCCCAACGCAGATGAAACTTCGCAGACTTTTTCGTAACGTATTCTGGAAAATATGTCCGCGCAAATTCTTCAATATTGTTTTTGCAGCATTTTTTTCGTTCCTGTTTTGCTTTATCGGAGTTGTCCAAAAACAGCGGCCTTGAAAGGATTTCTTCTTTGAGATCGTTCCATGCGGCTTCAAGCTGTTTTAACGTCCTGATAACTGGCACTTAAAAAATTCCCTTCGTTGTCGTGTAAGCTTTTAGAGCCTCATATATCTGATCCCAATGCGGCTCCATTAGTTCTTTTAATTCCGGCTCATGCTCGGCAAGCCAGACATTAATTACTTTGATAAGATCGATGGCAACGCCAAGGTATTGACCCCTGATGTCGATCTTTTGCATAACGCTTATGTGCTTTGATATCGCGTCCGCAATTTTGGAATCCGAAAGCAATTCGGGGTTGGCTTTGATTTTTATCATCCATGCCTTAACGCTCTCGGCATAAATTGCCATGAGTTCTCGTGGACTCATGTTGAATATCCGCCGCTGGACATCCCAATCCAAAGCCTCGCCTTTTGCCGCCGCATCTTCTTTCCACCGGTATACGGTTCCGGCATTTACTTTTAACTGCTCGGCTATTGCAGGGCAGGAAATGCCCTGACGGACATAGAGGCGTTCGGCTTCTTCCCGCTTGTCTGTCAAAGCCATTAGCGCAGGTTCCTTATTTCCTTAAGCTCGTCCTGCAATTGCCGGAAGCCGCTTTTTATGTCGCCTTTAATTTCGTCTAACGACTTCATCAATGTGCTTTGCTGGTTTTCGAGTATGCCGATCTTTTCCGAATGCTTTGCCAGAAGCTCGTGGAATTCCCGCCATTGCCCCTGCCCCTTTATGCGATCCTCTTCCGCCCTCTTGGACATGATTTCCAGCATCTCGTCAGACCGCTTTATTGCCGCCGCCAGCTCGCTCTTTGACGCTAGGGCTTTCATTTGTTCGTTTTGGGCGTTGTTGGTTTCTGCGTTCTGGTTGATCTTTCCTTTGAAAACGCCAATCGCAATAAATACGCTTCCAAGCGAAACGGTGGCGGCAATGATCGAAAAAATAATTGTATGGTTCATTGATCCTCCCGGTAAAATCTGCATACAACTTCCAGCCGCCCAGCGTACTCCCGCATGGCAATCACGTTCCGCTCAAGGGCGCGGTAATCGTTATATGAAAGCCACAGGCCGCCGTCACGATCCTCAAAATGCACCGGCTCCATTTCAGGCGGAACCGGCATGGGAGGGGCAATCGCCGCAAGCGTCTTCTCGATTTCCGATGGCGCGGTTTGGGTTTGAGTTGACTTACAGCTATTTGTTGAATAAATTATTAGCGCGATTAACAAGATCGCTGTCAGGGGTTTCCTCAAGGCTCCTCCTCTCATCGTTAGCTTTCTCCTCCGCCTTTGCGGTTTCGCTGGCGGCTTTTTGTACGCGCCCGGCCCGTTCCGATACCCGGGCGAGGGCTTCCTTCTGCGCCTTCGCGTCCGCCTCCGCCCTTTGAGCCCTGTCGCCCAGAGCCTTGATTAAAAAGGCGGCCACGGCGGAAAGAATCGCCAAGGCAGACAAGGCAATCGCTTTTAGCCACTTCATTGATTCTTTGGGCCTTGGTCGGTGGCCATTTTATTCGCCTCTACGCCGCTGATCAGGCCGCCTATGACAATCAAAAAGCCCACGCCGAAGCACAGGTAAACTGAATTCAATTCGCGCTTAAATATGCTGGAAACGATAAACGTCTCGATGATGAGCGCGGCGAAAATGCATAGGGCGATAACGTAGCGGTGCAAATTTATTGATTTGTAATCGCCGGGCGACAGGCACTGCGTTTTGTGGATCATCGCCGCAAGGTCAACGCCGAGGAACAGGCCGAGGACTGCGGTGTATGTCCCCGCCAACGCGACAACAGTTACCGGATCGGTAACCAGCCGTACTATCCCCGCCACAAACAGCGTCGCGAGGACGAGCCATAAAATCTGGAATGCTTTTGTATTTTTCATGTAACCTCCCGATAATTTATGCGGGAATGAAGGCAAGAAAGCAGAATCCTTCATTCCCGCCGCATCGTATTCACCACGAGGATAGATTAGGGGGATTAAAATTTTCAAATAAAATATTTGAGAAAAATATTTGAGAAAAATATTTGAGAAAAATATTTGAGAAAAATATTTGAGAAAAATATTTGAGAAAAATATTTGAGAAAAATATTTTAATAAATTATTTTCGTGGGCAAAAAAAAGCGGAGGCGGTTACCGTGCACAACCCCGCCCCCGCTTTCGTGGAAACACCACTATCATATTACGGTAAAAATACAATAGCCTGTTTTTACCGCGCTGTCAACTCAGCTGTTGCAGTCAATACTGGAAATGGCTTCGCATAATCCCTTAAGTTCTTTTGAGATAAAGTACGCGAAATTGGATACAGTACTTTTTTGATGACAGGAGCTTGCATAGCCGTCCAAAAGGTCAACAATCAAATCAAAAATTCCGATGATGCCGGAAAGCTTGAGCGTTACTTCGTCAATTTTATCGTTGTCGAGTTTACTCATCTTGCGCCTCCCTTGTCGGCACAGTTTCCGGCTGTTTGTGCAGGGATTTGATGAACAGGCGTAACCTGTCCAGCATTGAAGGATTAGTGGCATAAGCCTTGCGGATTTGCGGCAGGGCTTCATTGACAAGCCATTTGCTGACTTCTGCTGCTTTTGGTATTCTCCCCTTTGAATGACAAATAAACCATATTAAGCCCCATTCATTAAAGGCCGAACAATGGGACGTAATTTTTCTTTTACCAAAATCGGTAAACACAATTATCTGTCCTTCTTTTCTTTTATTGACAATGCTATCTCTCCCGAGGTTTAAAAGAGAAGTGACATTAGCCCCTAAAAACCAAAGTTCACCGGCATATTGAAAAACATTTAATTCTCGTTTGCCAAACATGAAAGTTGCTATTTGACCGCTTTTTATATATATGCGGCTATTATGTTCAGCCGTAAGTTTTTCTACCGTTTCAGGAGAAAGAAGATATTCTTTTGGGTTAACTCCAGGATTATTAATCCTTGGTCTGAAAAAAACTTCATAATCCTTACCCTCGGCAAGTTCATACCTTTTGATGCGTCTTTTTATCCACCAAGAAAAATCTCCACCAGCCTCAAAACCCTTGTGGAGAATCCTGGCATCCACCCATTTCCAGTTGAGTTTTTTCATGGCTCCTGCCGGAATCCCGCTTGTTTTGTTCGTACCCTCGTCCATAGGATACCTCCATGTAATTTTGGTCTCAGGGCATAAAAAACCCCGAGTGTTACCACGGCTTACATGAGGCCGCCGGGTCCTCGCGGATACCCGACACTCAGGGTTACTTACGATGTTGTTGTCAGGGCATAAAAAATGCCGCTAACTGTCGAGCGCGGTCAGCCCGCATGTAATTTGTGGTAATTAAACCATAAACCATGCGGGGGCCGCCGTCAAGTAGTTTTTTGCCTCCCTCCCTGCTATAATTCCAGTAACCGGAGCCCCGTGGAACCATGCTTGCGCCGCTTTGCCCAGGCGCGTATGCGCCGTATCCGGCCAAGTTTCCGCCACGGCATCCCGCCGTTTTTCGGCGACTCCGTTCTGGTTTTAGCCTCCCTTCGGGGAGGCTTTTTTTCAGATCCACTTCCCGCTATCCCTTACGTCCATTCCCAATTCGCGGGCAAGCCGGGCTTCTATTTTTGCCCCTTTTGATTTTTTCCAGTCTGGAAGCAGTGACACGCCGTCGCAAAGTAGCATCAATCGGATCGCCGTCTGCATAGCTTTTTGCCATTCCGCATTTGGCGATATAACCGCCGTTGGATTGTAAGGCTCATATCCATTTATAAAAAGCCTGTTTTCTTCTTTAAGGAATTTTTCATAATAGTTTGTATCGCCGGTAACTTTTCCGCAAATATAAATATTTTTTTTCTTCATAAATCTTCCTCCCTTTTTTCAAACAAACAACAGGATAGCGTTTTGCATTTTACCTTTTTTAAACCGTTATATGTTAAATTACTTTTTATTGCGCCGCAGTAAAAGAAAAAAGAACCGCCGCATTGCCATTTCTGAATATGCTTGCAGTCTTTACATTTATATGAAGATGCTAATTGCTTTGGCAGATTGTTAAAAAGTAAATCGGACATTACTTATCCTTCATATTAAGCAACAGGTGTATTGAGCATCGTTTCTATACCAAAGCATAAAGCGGCTCTCATGTGGCATTCGTTCAATGCTCCAAGAACTGCATCTTGTAAATCTTGCGGGCAGTATGCATACATTCCAGCTAAAGCGAATGCAATGCTTTCAGCTTTTCTCGGTGTAAACCTTTCTTTGTTTCCCCATATTTCTCTTGCCAAAGCAAGGTCATCTAAGCAAGATTGTTTATCCTTATAATTTTCAAACGCCATATAAATTAACCCTCCAAAAGTAAAGCTCCAGCCTCTTGACCAGTAATTCCATTTTGTATTACAACACCTGCACCAGCCCGGCGGCCATTCAAAAAGTCATTCATATCGGACTGTTTTATTGTTCCGCGACTAATAGTTTTTAATTTATCTCCCCATTCGAGTTTGGCAACATAAATATCAATTGCTTTTTGCTCGTCAGGTGTATTTGTGAATTTATTTAATTTCTCAATTACCGTATAAACCCAGCCAAGACAGAATTCATCAGCTCGTTTAATTTTGTTATTTCTCGAACGTACCCTTGTTAATTTCTTCATGTATTCATTGCGAGCCTTTTTAATTTTCCTAAAAAGAGTTTCTGCAATAAAACAAGCTATTTGCACACGATGTTCCAGCCCTACAAATGAATACCCGTTATATCCCAAATTATAACCGGATTCTGATTTCATTCCTTTCTGCCATCCATAAGCAATCCTACACCCGAATGCTGTGGCAATATTTGAAGCTAAAAATACTTCATGTTTTGGCGGCCTTTCGTTTCCGTTCCCTTTTATACTATCTTTAATAACTTCAAATTCACCCACTTCATTACGCTTTATGCCGTGTTCCATCATCAGCTTCTGCGCCATTTCAAGGGCAATGGCCGCTTCATTAGCATTAGATGATCTTGACAACGCAAACAATTTTTTAAGCTTGGCTTTTATTTTTTCCAGCTCGCTCATAGTTTCTCCTTTTGTTTTTCTGGCTCCATAATTTTCAATATTTCTGTGGGACTGTTTCCAAGCCGAGCAAACGTAAATATTCGATCCAATACAGCCGAATCCTTTGCCTTTTTTGAAAGCCCATCAAAAATTGCACATATATCGCCGTATGTTTCGACTTTATCTTTTGTTATAACCTCTGCAAACTCTTTTTGCCTCCGCTCCCGTGTTCTTCGTGCAATCTCGCGTCCAATCTCTTGCTTAAGCTCACGGACACCTTTCGGCTGTTTTTTTTTCACGTTTTATCCTCAGCTTTGTTTTTGTGAATGATGTTGCGGATATGGGTTTCCGTGTATCCAAACATGACAGCCAATTCGCGGTAAGACATTCCTTTTTTGTATTTTCTGCGGATGTCATAATAATTTTTATTTGTGAGAATGCTCTTTGGTATATAGATGGTTGACCCGGCAAATACCTCCGCTATTTTCCATGCCGCTTCTTCACCGATCAGATCTTCCAATTGTTCAAAATCGCCACTCCAATCATCTTTATCAATTTGCGGCACTTCTGGTTTTTGCGTTTCCGTTTCGTCTTTTTTATTCTGGAGATCTTCAAATAATTCCTGTTCCATGCGAGGATCGCTCACTGCTTACTCCCTTTTGCCTGCTCTTCATCAAACAATTCCCTTTGCTTCAAATCGGTCAGCATCCCTTCCAGTTTGTTCAAGGCCTTTTCGCATTTTGCGAGCGCGGCCTGTTTTTCTTTCAGTTCATGGCGCAAATCGCTTATTTCAATTCGCAACCATGAAGCCAGTTCAAGAGCCTGTTCCGCAGTCTTTCTTTTAAAGAGGCTTAACTGGAACATTATTCTCCTCCTTCTTTTTGGCATCCTTACGCGCCATTGCTTCTAAAGCGAGGATTACCTTCTGTGCTAACTGCACATTAAGAAAGCGCGGGTGATCAACATGGGTAATCCGTTTTATAAAAGCCCGAAGAGCCATTTCGCTTTTATTCCGGGCGTAGGATTTCCATAAAACTTCTATCTTGGCCCGCTGATCTTCTGTGCCGCCCCATTCGTCTGTCCATTGAGGGCGGGTTTTCTTTTCGCCGCTATTGGCGGTACTTTTAAAGCCCAGGTTTTTAAAGGCTTCCATAACGGCTTTAAACTGGTATTCAAATTCTATTTTTGCCGCGCTATCGACACCGGCGGCCCCTTCCAGCAGAATGCGATAGGCATCGTCCGCTATGCCGGAATTTTTCTTTGCAATGTGGATCAGGGACAGCTTGGTATTTCTATTTGTAAGCGGCAGTTTAGCTGGGGCGGTCATTTGGGCCTCCAGCCGGATGGCGGCTTTCCAATAGGAGTACAGGCACAAACTATAATGGGGTTATGCAAACACCCATGTTCTTTTGTCGTCCATTCTTTAGCATCGCATTCGGTGTCGCATCCTTCTTGTATGCAATGCTTATAAACCGCCCCTTTCCACTCTATGCCGTACTCTTCCTTGAATTGTGTGGGGGTTGGGTATTTTCGATGGTAGTCATCACATCCAAAACAAGCTTGGCTTTGTCTCAAACGTCTTTTCATATTTAAGTACCGTGTATGGCATACATTAATTGGCATTCCGTGGGTACAATAAAAATTCTCGTCTATTTCGGTTATCATCTTCTTTATCCTTTGGCTGGCTCGTCAGTCCCGCGCCGCCACGCACGGAATATGGCAGACCGTTTTCCCCTCCAGTCCGCCATTTCGCCTCTAGGCGACCTGCTCCTTGAGCAGTTCTTTGTTGATCTCCTCTTTGTCAGCCTCGCAGAAAAAATCGTCCTTGATTTTCCGCACGGCATCCACTTGAGCCAGCGTCTCATCGTCCAATTCCGCCATCGCTTCTTTTGACGGCTCTTCCTTGACCAATATGCATTTGGTCAGCCCAAGCTTCCGCAGAAGCTCAAGGGTTGTTTTCTTGACGCTGATGGACGTGCTTTTGCGGTATCCAAAAACACCGAATGAAAGCTGGACGCTTTTCTTGTCTTTGAAAAGCTCGGCTTTGTTGTATCCCGCATAGGCACTTAGCAAAGCGGAGTCATCGGCGATCCGTTTGCGGATACCTTCACCTTTCTTTGCCGCATCCGCTTTGATTTCCGCGATTTGCTTGTGGGCCTCGGCATCGATAGCCTCAAGCTCCTTTTCTAACAGACCGATCTCTTTAAGTACCAGATTGGCCTGATCCAACGTGTCAATTTTTCCCACTTGTGGTTTTAACCGCGCCATGTTTTCCTCCTGTGCGCTTTAATAAATTTGCCATTTCAGGGTGAAAGGCTAACTTGACAATCCAATAGGCATCACCGATATGCCATGAATCCACTAAATTGATAGAACTTTTTTTAGGGTCGCCGTAACTCA
>Ga0268262_10003729_pt1 | contig 16267 bp, 21 predicted proteins | sample TergutNc150P3_FD_190354 | JGI IMG/M metagenome (GOLD analysis project Ga0268262, IMG submission 190354) | Nasutitermes corniger P3 segment gut microbial community from laboratory colony in Florida, USA - Nc150 P3 (SPAdes) (version 2) | ecosystem: Host-associated > Arthropoda: Insects >... | reverse complement strand
GGACGACAGGGCGAAAGCCCACCTAGAAAATGTCGTGGTAAATGGATTCGACGAAGGGGGCATAGAACTAAACTCGGCCAGCGACCTGTACGCAAGCGAATGTCAATTTGTTTCCAGCAAATATGCAGGGCTGATCCAAAAAGACGCAAGCAAGTCCAAGATGGAGAACTGCCAATTCAATGAGCATGAAGGGGCCGGCGTCCATGTCGCCAAAGGATCGAGCGCAGAATTGTCAGAATGCACGTTTGATGGAAACACTGGCTATGCCGCGTCTGTGATCGGCGGAGCCGCGATAACATTGGAGTCTTGCGAAATATCCAGCACCCAACAGACAGGGGTTGTAGTCCACAACAACGGCAAAGCCAAGCTAGACCAGTGCAGGATAGTGGATGGAGGCTCCGATGGCATCCATTGCTACCCAGGAGCGGAGGCAAGCTTGGTGTCGTGCGAGATAAACAACAACGCAAAGCAAGCTATCCAAGTTGATTCGGGCGGACATTTTGCCATGAAGCAATGCGCTGTACACGGCAACATGGGCGCGGGGCTGGTCACGGATAGCGGCGCGGAAGTGTATCTGGAGTCCTGCGTCATCCAAAAGAACGCAGAGGGCAGCATATTGCTGCAAAACGGGGCCAGGCCACCAACGCTGCTGGGCAGGAACCAGATAGATGGATATTAGTGGATGCGCTTGGGGCCAAAGTCTTTCGTATTTTTCAAATAATGATGCCCCTTTTCTCAAGGTGGGCTACAATGTCAATTTGGCTTGGAGCAAAATTGCATGCAGAATCAAACCAATCAGTATAGGGACGCCCGCTTGGGCAAGCTGGAAAAAATTATCGGCTTGGGCATTGAAGCGTGGCCAGCAAAAGCGAAGCGGACGCACGGGATAGGCGGGATCGTCGCGGACTACGCCGACGCAGAAGAGTGGACGAATGAGCGGCTGGAGCAAAGCGGCATTGCCGTATCCGTGATGGGGCGCCTGATCTCGTTTAGGGAGATGGGCAAAAGCGTCTTTGGGCATTTGAGCGAGGGCGGCCAAAAGCTCCAGGTTTTTTTCAACAAAAATGGTTTGGCCGAGTCGGACCCAAAGGCCTGGGAGCTGATCAAACTGCTTGATTTGGGGGATTTCATCAGTGTCACTGGTGCATTGATGAGGACCAAGACGGGAGAGTTGAGCATCCGAGCCAGCGAGGTGCAGTTTTTGTGCAAGGCCCTGTTGCCATTGCCCGAAAAGTGGCACGGATTGCAGGACAAAGAGCAGCGCTACCGCCAGCGCTACCTTGACCTGGCCACCAACCCAGACGTCATGGACACATTCCAAAAGCGCAGCCGCATACTTGCTTCTGTGAGGCGCGAAATGGAATCAATGGGGTATCTGGAGGTGGAGACCCCAATGATGCAGCCCATACCTGGCGGGGCCACCGCGAGGCCATTCGTCACCCACCACAACGCGCTGGACATGGAACTCTACATGAGGATAGCGCCGGAGCTGTATCTAAAGCGCCTGATAGTGGGTGGATTTGAAAAGGTGTTTGAGGTCAACAGGAATTTTAGGAACGAAGGCATCAGCCAAAAACACAACCCCGAATTTACCATGCTGGAATGTTACGCCGCCGGCCAAGACCTAAGAGACATGATGGAAGTCACCGAGCGCGTGTTTGGCGCCGCGGCGAAAGTGATGGGTTTGGAGACCTTGGCCTATGGCGACCATGAAATATCCTACAGGCCGCCTTTCAAGAGGATGGCCCTAAAGGACGCTGTGGCGCACTTTGGCGGCATCGAAAGGCAGAGGCTGGAAAGCCACGGCGAAATAAAAAAGATAGCCGCTGAATTGCATCTAGAGGACGCAGACAAAAAAACTCCCGGCGCATTGCTGGGCGAACTGTTTGAACATCTAGTCGAAAAACATCTAGTGCAGCCCACTTTCATCGTTGACTATCCAATAGAGCTTTCGCCCCTGACAAAAGAACTGCCGGGCCAGCCGGGCTTCGTTGACCGCTTTGAGCTGTTCGTGGCCGGCATGGAACTGGCAAACGCCTATTCCGAATTGAACGACCCCATCGTCCAGATGCAGCGTTTTCAAGACCAGTTGGCGCAGCGGGAGGCGGGCGACGACGAAGCGATGCTGCTGGACATGGATTTCATTGACAGCCTAGAGCACGGCTTCCCGCCATGCGGCGGCCTTGGCATTGGGATAGACAGGCTGGTCATGCTGATGACTGGCAACACAAGCATCCGCGACGTGATACTGTTCCCCCTGATGAGGCCCTTGCCCAGCCAGTGACACCTTGTCGGCTGGCGGAATCTAGGGGAACAGGCGCGACCCCAAGTGGTCGGGCCTAGATTCAGAGCAATTTGGTATTATTGTCTATGGAGGGCGCTATGGAAAACTGGTTTGCTTCTATTTCCGCGATAGACAGGTTTTTTGCGGCTTGCGCCATCGTAGGCTTATTGGGAGTGCTGCTGCGCCTTTTCACCCAGATACTAGGGTTAGCTGGAGGGGAGCTGGATGGGGGAGACGCCGATGCCGACGTTGGCGATGGTTCCCACCACCCCGGCGATGGATTCAAGATAATCAGCATACATGGCCTAGCGGCCTTTTTCTTGATGTTTGGGCTGGTCGGCTTCGCGGCGCACAGCGAGAACAACGCGCCAATTTCCATCGCGCTGCTTTTGGGCGTTGCCGCAGGCGCGGCTTCCGTATGGATCATCTCAAAGCTGTTCATGATGGCCCACAAGCTGCAAAGCATAGGGAACTTGGACGTCAGCAAGGCGGCGGGCTGCATGGGTACTGTCTATTTGAAAATTCCAAAGGGCGGGAGCGGGCGGGTTGTCGTCAATATCAGTGGTCGCCAGAGGGAGATGGATGCAGTTCAGCTAAACGGCGATGAAATAGATTCGGGCGTTTCAATAGTGGTGGTCAAAATCGAAGGCTCCACTGCGGTGGTAGATTTGGCGCAAGTGGCGCAAGACTAATTTTCTTAAATATTTCAAGGAGGGAGCAATGCCAGAGGGATATACAGCTTGGACGCTTGCCGTGATAGCGCTGGTCGTCCTCGTCTTCACAACGATGATGTTTTTGGCATCGCGCTACAAGCGCTGCCCGTCAGACAAGATATTGGTGGTTTTCGGCAAGGTCGGGGCAGGGCAGTCCGCAAAGTGCATCCACGGCGGCGGCGTATTGGTGTGGCCCCTGATCCAAGACTACGCCTACATGAGCCTGCGCCCCATGACCATCAGCATTCCGCTGCAAAAGGCTCTCTCTATGCAGAACATCCGCATCAACGTGCCTTCCACGTTCACCGTGGGCATTAGCACCGAACAGGAGATCATGAACTCTGCCGCAGAGCGCCTATTGAACCTCACAGGCAACCAGATAGAGGATATGGCAAGGGAAATCATATTCGGCCAGTTACGCCTGACTGTTGCGTCGCTGACGATAGAGCAGATCAACCAAGATCGTGAAAGCTTTTTGGGTTCCATACGTAAGAACGTCGAGCCAGAGTTAAAAAAAATTGGCCTGTATCTCATTAATGTGAACATCACCGATATTACTGACGAATCGGGTTACATTGACAGCATAGGCAAAAAGGCCGCAGCCGAGGCCATCAACCAGGCCAAGGTGGACGTGGCCGAGCAGGATAAAGTTGGCGCCATAGGCCAGGCCGAGGCCCTAAAGGTAAAAGAGATTCGCGTTGCGGAGAACATGGCCGAATCGGAAAAGGGCCAGAAAAAAGCAGAGGCCGACAAACGCATTTTCTTGAAGCAGCAAGAAGCAAGCGCGGTGACAGGCGAAAACGAGGCCCAGGCCAACATAGCCAAGACCAACGCGGAACTGGCCATACAGGTTGCCGTGAACAACGCCGAGGCAGAAAAGGGCCAGAAAAAGGCCGAGGCCGAAAGGCGCGTCTATGTCAAGCACCAAGAAGCGTCTGCCGTTGAGGGCGAAAACGAGGCCCTTGCAAACATCGCCAACACTAATGCGGTGCTGGCCGTCAAGCAGGCCGATGCGCTGAAAAAGGGCGAAGTTGCCCGACGCGAGGCCGAGGTAGAGATACAGAAGGCCCAGTACAAGGCCGAGCAGGAGCGCCTGAATGCCCAAGAGGTAGTGCGCCAAGAGGTTGAGAAAAAGAAAATCGAAATCGCGGCAGAGGCCGAGGCAGAAAAGACTCGCCGCGAAGCCAAGGGCGTGGCGGATGCCATACTTCTCAAGTACATAGCCGAAGCCGACGGCGTAAGGAAAGTCTTGGAGAGCAAGGCATTTGGCTACCAAAGCCTAGTGGCCAGTTGCAACGGCGACGCAAGGGCCGCAGCCACGTTGCTGATGACAGAAAAAATAGAGCAAATTGTCAGCTTGCAAGTTGAAGCCATCCGCAACATCAAGATAGACAAGATAACTGTCTGGGATGGTGCGGGGAATGGCGGCGAAGGGACGGCCACAAGCCAATTTATTTCCGGCCTGATAAAGAGCCTGCCACCACTCCATGACGTGGCCGGCCTAGCTGGCATAGACCTGCCCAAGTACTTGGGCAAAATATCCAAAGACCGTTCAGAAAAAGGGCAGGGAGGGCAGGGCGCCGACGTTTAGTGAGGCAGAGTGTTTGATTTCTCTGACGTCCATCTCGTTTCTTACGGCTTCCCTGCCGTACCGCAGTAGCCACAATTTTTTTCCCGACCATCTTCGTCACGCTCCCACCGCCACATCATGCATCCTGAGCCGTGGCAGCCTATCCACTCGGACGACCTCAGCAATGCGGCAAGAATGGAAGTGAACGGGCAAATAGTCCTTTTGGCCTCGCTTTCAGTTTTCATGTTGCCCTCTCTTTTTCCCTGTCTAGCACGGGTGTGATTTGAACACAATTTAGCGTGGGATGGGGAAAAATGCGGGGCATCTGTTCAAAACACCTTTTTGCCAGCAACGTAAGTTGCCATAACCTTGCCGCGCAGTTCCCAGTCTTTGAATGGCGTGTTGAATGATTTGCTTTTGATGAAGGCCCTGTCCACGCGGATGGTCGCTGCGGGGTCAAAGATGGTGAAGTCTGCGGGGCTGCCGACTTTTAGGCTCCCCAACCCCATTTTGTCAAGGCGGAATGTCTTTGCCGGCCCAATGGTCAATAGCTCTATAGCGCGGGATAGGCCAATAATGTTTTTGTTCACCAACAGTTCTATGACAAGCGGCAGGGCTGTCTCAAGGCCAATTATCCCAAATGGCGCGTTTGCCAATTCAACTTCTTTGTCATCGGATGTGTGTGGCGCGTGGTCCGTGGCAATAGCGTCAATGGTGCCATCGGCTAGGGCTTCAAGGATTGCTTCCGCGTCGGCTTGCGACCTCAGAGGCGGGTTCATCTTGTAGTTGGAGTCAAATCGAGCCATCTCTTTGTCGGTCAGCGCAAAGTGATGTGGGGCAACCTCGCAGGTAATTGGCAGCCCATCTTTTTTGGCGCATCGTATGGTTTCGATGGAGCCCTTGGTGGAGACGTGCTGAAAATGGACGTGGGACTTTGTGTGCTTGGCCAATACTATGTCCCTCGCCACCATGATTTCTTCTGCCGCTGCGGGGATACCAAGGCAGCCTATGGCCGCGCTGGTGGTACCCTCGTTCATGCAGCCTTCTCCGGCCAGGTTCTTGTCCTCTTCGTGTACAGCTATCGGGGCACCCAGCCACCCCGCATACTCCATCGCCTTGCGGAACACGGCTGCATTCATTACGGGGTTTCCGTCGTCGCTGAAGGCAATGCAGCCCGCGGCCATCAGTGCTCCATAGTCCGCCAACTCTTCTCCCGCCATGCCCTTTGTAAGGGCCCCAACAGGGAAATATCGGCAGAGTCCGGCCTTTGCCGCGCTATTAAGCATGGATTGTGTGATCGCCGGGGAATCGTTCACTGGCTTGGTGTTTGCCATAGCGCACACGGACGTGAAGCCGCCTGCGACGGCTGCCATGCTGCCAATGTGGATAGTCTCTTTGTTTGTCTGCCCAGGCTCGCGGAAGTGGACGTGCAGGTCTATCAGCCCAGGGCAAAGCACATTCCCTTTCCCGTCTATAATTTCCGCGTCTTGTGGCACAGGGCCGCTTTCGCAATTTTCGCCCAAGCCGGCCACCAGCCCGTCTTTGACGAGCAATGCCCCGCGCACGTCAATGCCCTGCGAGGGGTCAACCAGCCTAACGTTTTTTACCAGTAGTTGCGACATACAGCAATTGTCAATTGTCCATTGTCAATTGTCAATTTCCTCTAATGCCAAGTTGCGTCCAATTGGCGTTGAACGCGACTTGGTACAAGATGTCAATCAGCCTCTGCCATCTCAAACAGCTCGTCGTCTTCCTGCACGTAATCTCCATCGCTTGCCAATATTTTCAGGATTTTCCCTGCCTCTGGCGCGTGGACGTAAAATTGCGTCCTTGCCTCGTCTGTTCCCTCTAGCAGCAACAATTGCTGGTCTTCCTCCACTTCCTCGCCTTCCGAAACGAGAATGTCAAGTATGTAACCTGGCCACTCAGCGTTGATGGTCATGTTTTTCTCCAGCGAGATGCAGAACCTATGTTTTGCAATAGTGTTAGAGATGCCAAGCAGTGCGGGGCATGTGAGGTGCGTGTATTTTACGGCTGCGGCGATTGCCAACAGCGTCAAAAAACTGTATGGCAAAAGCCAACAAAATTCAAGACAATGCAACACCCTTGCCAATCTGTATTCGGTGGACGATGGCAGTTGTGCTATGGCCCTCCAAAAATGGGATTGTCACTGTCTTCCCCCCTCGCTTTTCCACTGTGTCGCGCCCGATGACTTGATCTAGGGCATAGTCGCCGCCCTTTATGAGCAGGTCGGGTTGGATTTGCTCAATTAGTCTGGCCGGAGTGTCTTCGTCGAAACGGATCACCGCGCCTACGCTCTTCAACCCCAGCAGTACCATAGCGCGGGCTTTTAGGTGTTGGAGCGGGCGGCTGGGCCCCTTGAGTGTCGCCACGCTCTCATCGCTGTTGAGGCCCACGACCAAGAAATCCCCCAACGCCCTTGCGTCCTCCAAATATTGCACATGGCCCGGGTGCAAAATGTCAAAGCAGCCATTTGTGAAGCACAGTTTGGCCTCGCGGCGTTCAGGGCGCAGCGCGGGGAATGCGTCCCAAAAAGAGTCAGTGTCCTCAAAGAAAAATGTGAGCAGTGGCATATTGGCCTTTCGGTAGTAAAATAGGCAGGGCCAGCCCCGTGGCAGGGCTTGAAAACAAATCCTACCACGACATGCGCGACTGTGCTTAGTGTTGGCATGGCCAATGGAAACAAGAGGGAAAAATGCCGCTGTATGAATATTGTTGTGTGGCTTGTGGTGCAAGCGAAGAAAAGCTCTCCAGCTTTTCGGCTCCGATGGAGATGGACTGTCCATCCTGTGGAAAACCCTTGGGGATGAGGCGCCAAGTGTCCGCGCCCCTAATAAATTTTTCGGGCGGCAGGTGGTACGCCCAAGGCTACAGCGATGCGCCACCGTGCAAGTCGGAAGGCAAGGATTCTTCCGCATCGGCTGCAAAAGCCCCGAAAGATGCTGGCGGGGCCTGCGCCAATTGCCCTGCGAAGACCACATAAACGGGCCAGCGGCTCTCCATTTTGTGTGTCGCCAAAAAAGCGGTTGACAATTCCCCCATCTGTAGTAAGATAATCAGTTCCCGGTCAACTGTCCGGGGTTCAGCAACTATCGCCCGATGTCGTTTTTTGCAATGACCGCGACCTCTCGGGCCCGCGCAGGGGAAGGCCTCGATGCGCACATTTTTAGGAGGATGGTGTGCCAACCATCAATCAGCTAATTCGTAGCGGGCGAAAGACGTTCACAAACAAGACGAAGAGCCCGGCCCTAGATTCATGCCCCCAAAAGCGCGGGGTCTGCACTAGGGTGTTCACGACTACGCCGAAAAAGCCAAATTCGGCGCTCCGCAAGGTGGCTAGGGTGCGCCTCACAAACGGGATCGAGTGTACCACCTACATCCCTGGCGTTGGGCACAACTTGCAGGAACACAGCATCGTGCTCATCAGGGGGGGCCGCGTCAAGGACTTGCCCGGCGTGAGGTACCACGTTGTGCGTGGATCACTCGACACCACGGGCGTCGCCAGCCGCAACCAGTCGCGGTCCAAGTATGGCGCAAAGAGGCCCAAAGCGGTCGCCAAGAAGTAGTGGGGAGCAGACATGTCACGAAGATCAACTCCGCCAAAGAGAGAAATACTCCCCGACCCTGTCTATAACAGCGTAGTCATCACCAAGTTCGTCAACGTCCTGATGGAGCGCGGCAAAAAATCAACCGCCGAGAGGATCCTCTACGGAGCCCTCGACATCGTGGCCAAAAAGACGGGCGAGCCGCCAATAGAAGTTTTTGAAAAGGCTCTCAACAACATCAAGCCAACGGTGGAAGTTAAGAGCAGGCGCGTAGGTGGCTCCACGTACCAAGTGCCAATCGAAGTGCCGCAGAACCGCCGCCAGTCTTTGGCCATGAGGTGGCTGAAAACTTATTCGGCCGCCAGGGGCGAGCGCACCATGAGGGACAAGCTGGCCGGCGAGATAATGGACGCCCTCAATTTCAGGGGCGCGTCAGTCAAAAAGAAAGACGACGTCCACAAGATGGCCGAAGCCAACAAGGCATTTGCGCACTATCGCTGGTAATCAATGCTTTTTTTCAACTGGGGCCGATTTGCAGTCGGCCCTTCTTTTGTGTTTTTTTGCAGTAATTTTTGCTAGACAAGCACCACTGAGGAGATTTTGTGGCTCGGACCACCCCATTAGAGCGCTACCGAAACATAGGCATCATGGCCCACATTGACGCCGGCAAGACGACCACTACGGAGCGCATTCTTTTTTACACAGGGAAAATTCACAGGCTCGGGGAAGTCCACGACGGCGCAGCGACGACCGATTGGATGGAGCAGGAGCAGGAGCGCGGCATAACCATCACTTCGGCGGCAATAACCGCGTCATGGGCGCCAAAGACTGGCATTTACGCAGATGTCGCCCATCGCATAAACGTCATTGACACGCCAGGGCACGTGGATTTCACCGCCGAGGTGGAGCGCTCCCTGCGAGTTCTGGACGGAGCGGTGGCGGTATTTTGCGCCGTTGGCGGCGTCCAGCCCCAGTCAGAGACCGTGTGGCGGCAGGCCAACAAGTACAATGTCCCCAGAGTGGCTTTCGTCAACAAGATGGATCGCACTGGCGCCGATTTTTTCAACGTCATAGAAATGATGAAGACAAGGCTTGCTGCAAAGCCGCTGCCGATACAGATACCCATCGGCTCCCAAGACGAGTTCCACGGCGTCATAGACTTGGTGGGTATGAAAGCGCTCACTTTTGACGAAGAAGACAGCGGATTTAATGTGATCTATGGCGAAGTGCCCGCCAACCTAAAAGAGACCGCCGAAAAATATCGGGAACAGATGGTAGAGACCGTTGCCGAAACCGACGAACAGCTAATGGAGAAATATTTAGGCGGCGAGGCCCTCACCATCGAAGAGATACACAGAGGCATCAGGAATGGCTGCATCGGCCTTTCATTCACGCCAGTATGCTGCGGCAGCGCATTCAAGAACAAAGGAGTCCAGCCCTTGTTGGATGCCATCGTTGGCTACTTGCCAAGCCCCACGGACATTCCCCCAATCGAGGGCAGGGATTCCAAGGGCAATGTCACAGCCCGCAAGGCAGATGATTCAGAGCCATTCAGTGCGCTGGTGTTTAAGGTCATGGCGGATCCATTCGTTGGCAGCCTATGCTTCATAAGGGTCTATTCTGGCGTACTCTCATCGGGTTCCACCATCCTGAACATGAGCAAGGGCAGGAGAGAGCGCATTGGCCGGCTTCTCCAGATGCACGCCAACAAGCGCGAAGAAATAGAAGAAGTCCGCACAGGCGACATAGCCGCCGTAGTAGGCTTCAAGGATGCGCTGACGGGGCAGACCATCTGCGACGAAGGCTCGCCGGTCGCCCTAGAGTCAATGGAATTCCCCGACCCGGTCATCCAAGTCGCCATCGAGCCCAAAACCAAGCAGGACCAAGAAAAAATGTCGCTGGCCCTGTCCCGCTTGGCCCAGGAGGATCCAACATTCAAGGTCCACACCGACCAAGAGACGGGCCAGACCATCATTTCTGGCATGGGCGAGCTTCACTTGGAAATCATCGTTGACCGCATGATGCGCGAATTTAACGTAGAGGCCAACATCGGCAAGCCCCAGGTGGCATACCGCGAAACCATCAAGAAGCGCGTGGAGGCTGAGGGCAGGTTCGTCAGGCAGTCGGGCGGCCGTGGCCAGTATGGGCATGTAAAGCTAATAGTCGAGCCCAACGAGCCAGGCAAAGGCTACGAATTTGTCAACGAAATAGTTGGCGGCTCTGTACCAAAAGAGTACATAAAGCCGGTTGACCAAGGCATACAGGAAGCGATGGGTTCAGGCGTGCTGGCCGGGTTCCCTGTTGTGGACGTCAAGGTGACGCTGGTGGACGGTTCGTACCACGAAGTTGACTCCAGCGAGATGGCGTTCAAGATAGCTGCGTCCATGGGCTTCAAGTCCGGCTGCGAAAAGGCCGCCCCCATGCTGCTGGAGCCACTAATGGCAGTAGAGGTCGAGGCGCCCGAAGAATACACGGGCGACGTAATAGGCAATCTGAACAGCCGCAGGGGCAGGATAGAGAACATGGAGGACAGAACCGGCGCAAGAGTGGTCACGGCCAAGGTGCCCTTGGCAGAAATGTTCGCCTACTCCACCACCCTGCGCAGCATGACCCAAGGGCGCGGCACGTACACAATGCAGTTCAGCCACTATGAGGAGGCACCCAAGAGCGTTTCTGACGAAATTGTTGCAAAAGTCACTGGTCGCTGAAAAAAAGTGCTTGCTTTATATTTGGACTTTGATAAACTGGACAATCCGCCCCGAATTTTTGGGCGGTTTCAACTTGGGCATTTTTGGCCCCACGTCTATGGACGCTACGACGTCCCGATGGAGTGAAGATGAAAGACAACATTAGGATACGGCTGCGGGCCTTTGACCACCGCCTGCTGGACCAGTCAACTAGGGAGATAGTCGAGACCGCCAAGCGCACCGGGGCCCAAGTCGCCGGCCCAATCCCCTTGCCCACTAGGCTCAGCAAGTACACCGTCAATCGCTCGCCCCACGTTGACAAAAAATCTAGGGATCAGTTCGAGATCCGCACCCACAAAAGGCTGCTGGACATTCTAAACCCCACGCAGAACACTGTTGACACGCTGATGCGGCTGGATCTGCCCGCTGGCGTTGACGTCGAGATCAAAGTGTTCAGCCGCCAGGGCAACCGGTAGCTCGGAGGTGTTGACATGGCAAACGGAATAGCAAAAGGAATCATCGGCAGAAAGCTGGGCATGACCCAGATATTCAATGAAAAGGGGCAAATAGTCCCCGTGACAGTTATCCAGGCAGGGCCGTGCGTGGTTGTGCAGCGCAAGACCGTTGAAAAGGACGGCTACGAAGCGGTGCAAATAGGCTTTGTTGACCCCGCTGGCGGAAAGCGCGCGTCCAAGCCCGAAAAGGGGCACTGCGAAAAGCATGGCGTGGCCCCTCTGCGCGTTCTGCGCGAACTGCGCGTGGCCCCGGACAGCCCCCTTAAAGAGGGCGACAGTGTGCTGGTAGGCGTTTTCGAGCAAAATGCAAAAGTTCACGTCACGGGCATTTCCAAAGGCAAGGGCTTTGCAGGGGTCGTCAAGAGGCACCACTTCGCTGGTGGCCGAGCGTCCCACGGCTCTATGTTCCACCGCGCCCCTGGCTCCATCGGAGGCTCGTCCGACCCCAGCCGCGTTTTCCCAGGCACAAGGATGGCCGGCCACATGGGGGCCGAGCAAGTGACGGTTCGCAACCTAGAAGTCGCAAAGATTGACGCAGAAAACAATCTGTTGCTGGTCAAGGGAGCCATACCCGGCCCCAAGGGCGGCTACGTCGTTGTAAAGCAGGAGGCATGACATGGCGGCTTTCTCGCACCCAATCGTAAATTTTGAGAACGCCCAAGTCGGCACTGTCGAACTGATGCAGGAAGTTTTCAAACTGGAAGAAATCAACAAGCACCTGATATGGGAGGCCGTGCGCCACCATTTGGCAAAGAAGCGCAGCGGCACAGCAAAGACTAAGGACAAGTCCGAGGTCAGGGGTTCCGGCCGCAAGCTGTGGAAGCAGAAAGGCACTGGGCGCGCCCGCGTTGGCTCTATCCGCAACATAGTCTGGCGTGGCGGGGGCATCGCCCACGGGCCAAACCCGCGCAGCTACGACTACGCCTTTCCCAAAAAGGCTCGCCGCGCTGCGGTCAGAAACGTCCTGTCCGTCAAGATGGCCTCGGGGCAGCTAAAGGTCGTCGAAAGCTGGAACGTCCCCACGCACAAGACCAAGGCGATGATAGCTACAATGGAAAAGCTGGGGGTGCATGGAACGGCCCTGCTTGTGGGCATAGAGGCCTCCGAAAACGCTAGGCGCGCGGCCAACAACAACCCCAAGCTCCGCACCATCGAAAGCCTTGGCGTAAATGTGTACGACCTGCTCAAGTGCGAGCAGGTCGTTTTTTCTAAAGACGCCATTTTGGCCCTTCAGGAAGTGGTGAAGCCATGACAAGGTTATTTGAAGTAATCCGCAGGCCGCTCATGACAGAAAAAAGCCAAATTCTGCGCGAAAAAAACGTTCAGGTATTTGAAGTGGCCAAGTGGGCCAACAAGCACCAAATAAAAGAGGCCGCCGAACTTCTGCTTAGGGCCAAGGTGATCTCAGTCCGCACGGTTCGCATACCCCCCAAGTCCAAGCGGCTTGGCAGGTGGGTCGGCACAATAGGCGCTTCCAAAAAGGCCTACATCGAGCTGGCCGAAGGCTCCATTCCGGCGCACGAATGAGCATGCAACTTTTAACCCGTGGGCGGACAAGGCCTTGCCACTATCGCCCACCCTTTGAGGCAAGAGGAAATTAATGAGCATAAAGCTCCTCAACCCCACGACGCCAGGGCAGCGAGGCATGTCCAAGCAGGGCTTCGAGGAAATAACCACATCGAAGCCACACCGCCCCTTGGTAAAAAAGCTTAACCGCACGGGCGGTCGGTCCAACACGGGCCGAATCACCTGCCGCCACATAGGCGGCGGCCACAAAAGGAAGTACCGAATAATAGACTTCAAAAGGGACAAAGCGGACGTTCCCGCAAAAGTGGCCACCATAGAATATGACCCCAACCGCTCCGCCCGCATTGCTCTGCTCTTCTATGCAGACGGCGAAAAGCGCTACATCTTGGCCCCCGATGGCCTAGAAGTGGGGCGCGTGGTCGTCTCCGGCAAAAAGGCCGACATCTTGGTGGGCAACTCACTGCCGCTCCGCAACATACCGCTTGGCACCATGTTGCACAACATTGAAATGAAGCCAGGCAAGGGTGGCCAGATAGCGCGCGCTGCGGGTACATTCGCCCAGCTCATCGCCAAAGACGGCGACTATGCCCAGTTGAGGATGCCATCTGGCGAAATCAGAAAAATTCACCTAGATTGCTCCGCCACCATTGGCCAGGTCGGCAACCTCCAGCACGAAAACGTCTCGCTCGGCAAAGCCGGCCGCAAGATATGGATGGGCATCCGTCCGACAGTGCGTGGCGTCGCCATGAACCCCATAGACCACCCGCACGGGGGGGGCGAGGGGCGCACCTCCGGTGGCCGCCATCCTGTCACGCCTTGGGGCCAGCCTACCCGCGGCTACAAGACCCGCAGGAATAAGCGCACCGGCAAGTTCATCATCAAGCGGATCAACTAGGAGAGGGGCAAATGGCACGTTCACTCAAAAAAGGCCCATTTATTGACGACCATCTCTTGAAGAAGGTAGAGGCCGCCGTGGCCACCATGGACAAGAGGGTGATAAAGACATGGTCGCGGCGCTCCACCATACTTCCGCAGATGATCGGCCTCACCATCGCCGTCCACAACGGTAACAAGTTTATACCTGTCTATATTTCCGACAACATGGTCGGACACAAGCTGGGGGAGTTTTCAATGACAAGGTCTTTCCGCGGCCATGCAGGGACCAAGTCTGACAGCAAGGCGAAAGGGAAGTGAGTATGTCAGAAATCGCTACGTCAGAAATCGTTTCTACCGCCACGGTTCGCAATCTGCGTGGATCAGCCCAGAAAGCCCGCCTCGTGGTTGACCTGATCAGGGGCAAGAGCGTCGGCGAGGCACAGTGGATTTTGGCATCCACAAAAAAATATGCCGCGCTGCATGTAAAAAGGCTGCTGGATTCAGTGGTGGCAAATGCCATAAACCTCAACCCCCAAGTGAACCCCGACCTTTTGTACATCCATACCGCTTACGTGGACGAAGGGTTCCGCATGAAGCGGGTCCGCCCCGCGCCGCAGGGCCGCGCACACAGGATTCAAAAGCGCACATGCCACATAACCCTAAAGCTTGGGATGGAGGAATAATCAGATGGGTCAAAAAGTCCACCCCTATGGCTTCCGCGTAGTTCACACAAAGGCTTGGCACAGCAAATGGTATAGCCGGCGCGAGTACGCCGCCCTGCTGCACGAAGACCTGAAACTTAGGAAAGAGCTAAAGGCCCAACTGCACGGCCTCAACGCAATGGTTTCAAAAATAGACATCGAACGCGCGGCCGACAAAGTGACAATAAGGATTTTCACTGCCCGCCCTGGCATCGTCATTGGGCGCAAGGGCGCTGAAATCGAAAAGCTGCGCGAAGACTTGCAAAGGAAGCTCAACCGGCCAGTCGCCGTTGACATCCAAGAAATCAAAAAGCCCGAAATTGATGCCCAGCTTGTAGCCGAGGCCGTAGCCCAGCAGCTCGAAAGGCGCGTGGCTTTCAGGCGCGCATTGAGAAAGGCCGAAGAGGCGGCCATGCGCTTTGGCGCCAAGGGCTTCAAAATCAAGATTTCCGGCCGCCTGAACGGCGCCGAAATAGCAAGGACAGAGGATTATCTTTCCGGCCAGATGCCGCTCCAGACCATCCGCGCCAAGATTGATTATGGCTTTGCCGAGGCCCACACGACCTACGGCATCATCGGCATCAAGGTCTGGGTCAATGCGGGCGACGCAGTCGCCGAACCAGCGAAGCGCTGAGGTACTTTATGCTGCAACCAAACAAAGTAAAACACAGAAAAATGCAAAAGGGGCGAGTGCGCGGCGTTGCCAACCGAGGCAACGAGCTGTCCTTTGGCGATTATGGACTAAAAGCCCTAGAGCACGGCTGGGTCACTAACCGCCAGATAGAGGCCGCCCGTGTCGCCATGAATCGCCACATCAAGCGCGGCGGACGAATATGGATACGGATGTTCCCCGATAAGCCCACCACCAGCAAGCCCGCCGAGACCCGCATGGGCTCCGGCAAAGGCGCCCCCGATGGTTGGGTCGCCGTGGTGCGCCCCGGCAAGATGCTCTTCGAGATGGAAGGCGTTGAAGAGGCCACCGCCCGCGAGGCCCTTCGCCTTGCCCAGATGAAACTTAGCGTAGCGTCCATGTTTGTTTCGCGGACGCCGCCGGAGGAATAGCAATGGCAAAAAAATCACCATTTAGCGACCTTCTGGGCAAAAGCCCAGAAGAGCTGCACCAACTCGAAGTAGAATTGGCCGCCAAAAAGTTCACGCTCCGCGTCCAGCACGCCGTGGGCCAAGTGGAAGACACCGCCGAAATAAGAAAGACTAGGCGCGAGATGGCGCGGGTCAAGACCGCCATCACCAAAAAGGCCAACGCCTCGGCTGGCAAGGCATTAAAGTGAGGTTCCTACGATGAGCAAAGAAAACAAATTGGTGCGAAGCGGCACCGTGGTCTCAAACAAGGCCGACAAAACTGTGACAGTGAGGGTGGATCGCAAATTTCAGCACCCCCTTTACGGCAGGACTGTTAAGTCCAGCAAAAAATACATGGCCCACGATGAAGACAACTCCTGCCAAATGGGCGACGTGGTCAAAATAATAGAGTCGAGGCCGCTTTCAAAAAGAAAACGCTGGAGGGTCATAGAGATCGTCCAGAAGTCCGTTGAATAAGGAGTGGCCAGATGATTCAGATGGGGTCTATGCTCACGGTCGCCGACAACAGCGGCGCCAAAAAAATATGCTGCATCTTGCCATTGGGCGGGGGAGTGGGGAGGATCGCCCAAATAGGCGACGTGATAACAGCTTCCGTCAAAGAGGCCATCCCCGGTGGCACCGTCAAGAAAAAGGCCGTTGTGCAGGCAGTCATCGTCAGGCAGAGGAAGGCGTTTCGCAGAAAGGACGGCTCGTATATCCGCTTTGACGAAAATGCCGCAGTCATTAT
>Ga0268262_10003728_pt1 | contig 16277 bp, 11 predicted proteins | sample TergutNc150P3_FD_190354 | JGI IMG/M metagenome (GOLD analysis project Ga0268262, IMG submission 190354) | Nasutitermes corniger P3 segment gut microbial community from laboratory colony in Florida, USA - Nc150 P3 (SPAdes) (version 2) | ecosystem: Host-associated > Arthropoda: Insects >... | reverse complement strand
AGTTTATTCTTATCTTCATACAATGAGAATTGTATCTGTTTTTGCGGTTTTCGTCATCATCTTATTTTGCGCCCCTGTTGTTCATGCCCAAATAAACAAGGGTTACTCATTCTCATTATGCCCCCAATTTGGTTTTCTTTACGGCCAAGCCGAGGAAATTGTTTACCCCCCTCCGGAAAAAAAGGCGGATTTGCTAAGCCAGTTGTTATGGGACATGAAGCCGGTTTTCTATTACGGCCTCCTGATAGATTTTTCCCCTGCCAGGCCAATGGAAAGATGGGGCTTATTTTCCGGTTTGTCAATAAAATTCGGCATCCCCGGCCCAAGCGGGGTTATGGAAGACAGGGACTGGAACTCAGATGAAAACGCGGATCTGACAAATTTCTCGTCCCATGATAATATCACAAATGAAATATTTTTACTTGATTTTTCATCCGGCGTTTCATTCCCTTTTTTCAATGCTTTGCTTGTAAAGGCTTTCGTCAATATATCCTACATGAATCTTCGCTTTTATGGAGAAAATGGTTACAGAACATACGCGGAGGATCTGGGTTCCGGTAAATACGGCCCCATAGCTGACGCTCCTAAAGTGCCAATGAGCGGAAAAGTGATCAGTTACAGCCAGGAATGGTTCTATGCCGCGCCGGGTGTTTCTGCCGGATATGGTTATAAAGATTTATTCCTGGCCGAAATATCTTTTTTGATAACGCCTCTTGTTTTTTGCGCCGACCTTGATGAGCATATATTAAGGGGTTGGCAGTTTAAAGACAAAATGAACGGCGGCATAATGCTTGAGCCGGGTTTCCGGTTTTCCTTTAATATAAATAAGTGGCTGGGAATATCAAGTGATATATCCTGGCGGTATATAAGCGGAACCAGGGGGCCCGCATACCTCAAAAAAACGATTGGCAAAGGAAATTATGAGCCGGCAGGCGAAGCCGGCGCCGGCATGTCAATACTCAATACGGCGCTGCTGCTGAAAGTAAAGTTATAATTTAACAGCTTCTGCCGCTTCCATCAGAGAGCGGTATAAGTTTGCCAGCGATTCGAGATACCCGCGGAAAGCGTCTTTTTCATCTAACTCAATTGCCTGCTGCGGAAAAAGAAAACCGGCTATTTCCTTTACCTCGCTTGAACTGATCAGGCGGTTTATAGAATCAAGGGACGCGAGGATTTTTTCCTGTTCATTGGGGCCTGGTTTTTGCCGTAAAGCCTGTTTGGCGGTTCTTTCGCCTTTTTCACAGGCGGATTTAATATGCCCAAGTGATGTACGAAGTTCAGAGATCGCCTTGTCATAGCGTTGGCCTCTCCGCCGTGTCTCATGGGGATCGAAAAAGTCCGCTTCAATACGGGTCTCCGCGGTTGTAAGCAGTTCGTCAATTTCCTTTCTGCGGTCCGGCAGGCAGAGGAGGGAGCTGCCGCATGAGGCTTCAAGGCCGGCTATAGACAGGCCGCCGTCTGAAAGGCTGAAATTTTTTATTTCCGGGTATTGGCGGAAACAGTTCTCGAACCAGGATGCGTACAGCGCAAGCCTGCGGTCGCTCCGCACAATGCCGCCTCCATGAGCCGGGCCGTCGCACGGTATGCCGTCGCGCATGGCTTTAGTCAGCCATAATTCGGACGGCTGCAAGCGCCATGATTCGGCAAGGGCTTTTTCCTCAAACTGCGCCCCCCGGTAATGGGTTTTATTGCCGGGATAGGCAAGGTCAAGCCCGGCGATCCAAACTTGCCTTGCGCCCAGGAGCCTGGAAAAATCCCACGCGCTTGTGGCGACGGAGCCTCCGGTGGCAAGATCCCCTTTTGGATCGACTTTTTTTTCGATATATTTCCCAAGAGGAAAAAGCGATCCGCAGAGGTACATCCTTTTAAACGGAAGCCTCAGCACGGGCGGGTACACCGCCGATTCAATTATCAGCCTTGTGTTTCCGCCGGCGCAGCGGTCAAGATGTCTGCTGTTCCAGAATTGCGGATCAATTACCAGGGCGAAGTCCGGCTCCGTGTTGTTCCTTAAAAGAAAGCGCAGGCTGGTGTCTACGGCGACTATGATGCAGCGTTTACGGATTTCAGGTAAAAGGCCGCTTACCTTGTCCAACCCTGGCCCGGCTGCCGCCATGAATACAGGCAGGGGGGACGCGGCGTCTCCTCCGGAGACGGCGCCGGCAAGTCCGGCGAAGCGGGAAATTCCCGGCAGGTCCCTGATCGCCTGAGCGTTTCTCATTATATTTTTTACCCAGCGTCTACCGAATTTTTTTAATGTCGCGGAATTTACATCGTCTTTCATTGCCCATGTGCGGATTCGGTTTTCCGCGGCGGAGTACCATTGTTCGTCAATGCCTGTAAGCGTCCTGTTGCGAAGGAGCTCAAATTTGACCTTCTCATGCTTTGCGAAATGGGAAAGCGCCCCGCTTATCCCCTCAGCGTCCAGCACAAACGCGGTATTGTTTCTTGAAAGCAGTTTCTCCATGTTACGCGATTCAAAGGCAAGGCGCAGCAAGGCGGGGTATTTTTCCGCTATGATGATGGGGCTTTGAGGGTCAAGATCCGCGAGCGCCTGCGCCGCGTAACCAAGCCCGAAGCCAAGGACGATGAATACAGTAGGGGAATTTTTATTTGCCGCCGCTTCCGCAAGGCGCTTGCCTTCTTTCACGGGATCGCGGGGCGAGTGGACGTACAGCCCCTTAACCTTTAAGGCCGGCTCGCCCGACGCGCCTGTTTCAATTTTAATGTCTTCGGCCTTAAGGCCGTCATCCCCGCGCGTTAGCTGATCTATGAGGCCGGGGTACCGTTCGCGCAGGATTTTACTGTTTATTTCCCAGCAGGTTTGATTTTCCACTGTTCATTGATCTACTTGGTTTCAGGTTGTTGTTTTTCATATTTACGGGCTACAAAGAAAATGGTTAGGCCAAGAATTACGATAGCTATTGAAATTATTAACTGTATAATCATATTACCCCCTCATTATCCATTGTCTTATTAACTCGACAATACTTAAAAAGCCGAGCGCGCTCACTCCTGCTCCAACATACTTAAATACGGTCATTACTCTATTCTCCGGAGTTTTTTAAGATTTTCTGTATGCCTTCCAGGGTTTTATTTATATCGTCCAGTTTTTCAACGATTTTTTTCATAAACTTTACCTGCCATATAGTATTGCCGATATGCACCCTTTTTGCAAGCCTATATTCTTCCATTACTCATTGCTCATTCCAGATACAGCTCAATCACCATATCCGCGGTTAACACCGTTCCCACGGGCGGGGACTGGCGCCTTACCCAGCCGTCGCCGAATATTTCTATATGGAGGTCGTTTCGCAGCAGCAGGGGCAGAAGGGTTTTTTTGGAGAGGCCGTAAAAATTCGGGATGCGGGCGCCTATGGCAGGCATTTTCTCTTCTTCGATGTTTATGCTGCCGGAATGAGACCACCAGGGGGTTCTGCCGCGCGGGATGCCAAGGTAATTGACAATTTCTTCGGCGGCTTCCTTTATGGCGGGCGCGGCGATTCTTCCTCCGTAGGTTTCGCCCCTGGGCTTAATAATAGCCACGTACAATACCAGCGAGGGGTTTTCCGCGGGTAAAAGGGCTATACAGCTTGAGATAAAGTCTGTGGCGGAGTAACCTCTTCCCCCCGCGCTTAATTGGGCGGTGCCGGTTTTAATCGCGATATTGAGATCGCCGATGCTGCCCCGCCAGCCGGTGCCGAACGAGCTTGCCGTGTCGGCCATGTACCGGCGCATCTTCCTTGCGACATCAGGGCTTATTACCTGCCTGCTTTGGTTCTCGCCGTTGTCCCATACCTTTACTGTTTTGCCGTCCGCGGAAACAATGCGGGACACTATTTTCGGCGGGATCAAAACCCCGTCGTTTGCGATTACGCCCGCGGCTTGCAGCATCTGCAGGGCGGAAACGGCTATCTCCTGCCCGAACGCGATAGACTGTTTGGTGCGGCTTGACCATGTTCTGGAGCCGGGCTTGTCAATGAAACCGGATATTTCCATTTCGGGCCTCCACGCGCCGGTTCTTTTGCCAAAGCCGAAATCCAGCATGGACTGGTAAAAGCCCAAATCGTTCTGCATGCCGGCGGCGTGAAACGCGCCTATATTGCAGGAGTACATTATTATTTCCCTCGGCCCTACTTTGCCGTGCGCCACGCCGTCGGCGCAGCTAAGTTTTTCCTTTCTGCCCGAGGGGGTAGTCCATTCGTAAGTGCCGTTGCAGATAAATTCCGAGCGTTCGTTTATAGCGCCCGAATTCATCAGGGCGGAAATTGATACGGCTTTCATCACCGAACCGGGTTCATAAGGCATATTCGCCGGAAGGTTGCGGTAATATTCGATGTTGAAATTGCGAAAATCATTGGGATCGAATCCGGGCACAACCGCGGAACCGAGTATTTCGCCGTTTCTGGGATCCATCGCGAGAAAAATAACCGACTCCGCGCGTGTTTCCTTCAGCGTCGAGCCGGCTACCTTTTCAAGAATGTGCTGGACATTTACGTCAATGGTCAGTTCCACCTTCTCGCCGCTGCCCGAACTCTCTTTCCCGGACAGTTCGTTATTGAAGGCATACTCAATTCCTTCCTGGCCCTGGTACTCCGTGCCGACAAAACCTATAATCTGGGACGCGAGGCTTTTTTCGGGATAAACCCTGAAAGGAACGGCCCTTGCGATAACGCCCGCAAGAGGGCTGCCCTTTTCTTCCTGCATTGCCCTGATAGCGTTATAGGTATCCGGCGTAACGTACCTTTTAATAATAAAGTCTCTTTTGGAAGATCTGATTTTTTGCCTTATTTCATCCTCGTTCATTTCCAGGACAGGGGCCAGCCTGCTTGCGAGGTTGTTTATTTTTTCATTCTGCCTGTTAGGGTTTCTTTCTTTAGGGGGAATAATATAGATATCATAGCGCCTGACCTGGCTGGCAAGTATCTTCCCGTTCCTGTCAACTATAGGCCCGCGTTCAAGGGTTGTCCGTTGCGTTTCCGCGTTTTCAGAAATGCCGGGTTCTATATTCAGCGCGTAACGGATCAGAATATAAAGCGCCGCGGCAAAAAGCGCGGTTATAGCGATAAAAAAACGCCGTTTTGGCAGACTGTTCATTTTCTCCCCAATACTTTTCCAATTGTAGCGTCAGCAGAAACCGGGCCGTAAGATCGTGAATCGTAAGACAGAAGGCTGTTGTCCCCTTGCGCCATAAATACGCCGGCCTCGTCCCGGCTGCTGCAGCGTTTTACCGCGATACTCCCGGACGGCGTGTAAAAAACCACCACTTCGCCCTGCTTGGGCGCCGCCCAACGTATCAAATATCCCTGCTGGCCGGGGAAGCGGATCCCGTATTGCATCCGGTTGACGACAAGCACCGATCCTGAATGTATGGCTGGCTCCATGGAATTCCCTTCGGCAATAATAAAATCCACTAAAAACAATTTAATCAGCACCGCGGCTAAAAAAGCCCATAAAATAGCCTTTGCCATACTTCTATAGTATATAGATTTTTTGCATGGATGTCGATAAATATAGTATGAACTTTGATCAACTGGGGGCGCAGCATGTTTATAAGCGCAGAAAGCCGTCCCCAATTAAAAATGCCAGAAATCACAACCCCTCTTTGAACGCCGATTTACGTCAGGATGTATGGCCAAGGCAGCGAAGCTCCAGATTCGCGGAGAAAAAGACTTCTGAAAAGCCATCCCGGCGCAGTTCATCAGGGTTCAGCATACCGGGTTCATGGCTTAAAAACATCGCGATTGCCGCCGGCTTGTTGGTAATTGCGATTGTCGGCCCGAATTGGGACAATATTTCGCAAAGATTCAAGCCTGTCGAGGTATCCCAAAGATCACTGGAAGATCCAAACGCGCCGCTGGAAGTCATGGAAGCCGAGTTCAGGCCCTTCGGGTATAATCTGCGGGATATACGCCAGGATGAGGCGCAGGATTCAAACGCGACGTCAAATTCCTTGTTTGAGAATGACCTGCTTAACCTGACAGATACTTTTTCCTGGAGCGAATACAAGGTTCAGAAAGGCGATACGGTTTCGGGGATTGCTGCCAAATTTTCACTTTCTCAAGGATCTGTCATTTCCATCAACCAGCTTAAGGAAACATGGAAGCTGCAGAGCGGACAAAAACTGAAAATACCCAATATGGACGGGGTTTCGTATACGATACAAAAAGGCGACACCATTTCAACAATAGCGTCAAAAATGAAAGTGCCTCAGAACGCCATACTGGACGCGAATAATATCCTAAGCGAAACCATCCATGCCGGAGATGTTATTTTCATTCCTGGCGGTAAAATGGATACCAATGAACTGAACCGCGCGATCAAACGGCCTGTTGTTGAAAAGATGATCTATCCTGTAAGCAACAGAAGGATCACTTCAAATTACGGCTGGCGTGAGGACCCGGTAAATCCCGTGGCGGGACAGATGACCTTCCACAGGGCTGTTGATTTGGCCGGAAAAATGGGTGATCCTGTTAAGGCAGCTCTGAAGGGGACTGTGCTGCACGTCGATAGCAACCGGAATTTGGGGAATTTCATTATCCTGAAACACGGCGAGTACCAGACCCTGTACGCCCATCTTTCGGCTGTTTCGGTAAAAGCCGGGGAACAAGTCAACCAGGGGCAGGTGATCGGCAAGGTAGGCGAGACCGGTTATACTACGGGGCCCCACCTGCATTTCGAGGTCTTCCGTAACGGAAACCGCATAAACCCGCTTGATTTGTTAAAATAAAGTTTTTTTGATTTGACTATTTGGATTATATATATTAGTCTTATATTAAGGGAGTTATTATGGGACAGCCGCTTTATACCGTTTTAGTTTGGGGGCATCATGCGTAAATTAATGTTGCTCCTTATCGCATTTATCGCCGTGGTTACATTTATCAGGGCCTTTGACAAAGGCGATTTGTCTATGCAAGCTTCACGGCAGCCTTCAATTGAGGCGCCGATGGAAGCGAATTTCAACAATTAAAACCCATGAATTTCAACAGCAACACAACCGCCGGAGGACGAGCTTCGGTTTCCGATTTTACTTTTGACTCAATGCTGGACGAAACCTGCGAACGTTTATTGGACCGTCAGCTTAGGTACTCAATCCAGCGCATACAGGAAATGGAAAAACGCCTTGTACGGCTTGAACGCGAGCTGGACGAATTCCTTACGAACCGTCTTTCTTAACGCTTATTTTATCAATCCTGTTCCCGTCCATGTCCAGAACTGTGAAGCGGCAGCCGCAGTAATTGAAGCTGTCGCCGGCGCGGGGCAGTTCTCCCGCGAGAGAAAGCACAAAACCGGCAAGGGTGTGGTAGTCGCCCGAATCCGCGAGGCCGGGCAGAACAAGAAGGCTTGCCGCGTCGTCAGTGTTCATAGTGCCGTCAATCAGCCATGAGCCGTCTTCCATTTGAACTGCCTGTTTTTCTTCATTAACAGGGGCAGCCAGTTCCCCGACGATTTCTTCCATTAAATCCTGCAGCCAAACCATTCCGGCAAAACCGCCGTATTCATCCATGACAAAAATATAACTGGTTTCTCCGCGCCTGAATGTTTCAAACGCTTTCAGAGCGGGCATGGTTTCAGGGGCGAAGAGGGCTTTTTTCATAATTGAGCGCAGTCCGGAAGGCTGGTCGGACGCCAGATTAAGAATTATATCTTCCAGATAGGCCGCGCCGATGATTGCGTCAAGGGAGCCGTCCGCGACCGGAAAACAGCGCTGGGAGCGGAATTCAAGAACTTTCGCGCGTATGTTCTGCGGAGGGTCGTTAATATCGAGCCATTGTATTTCCGACCTGTGCGACATAAAAGCGCCCAGGGAGCGGTCGCCGAGGTAAAACACCCCCTCGACCATTTTTCGTTCCTTGCTTTCAACTATGCCGGATTTTTCGCCTTCCATTAAGGCGTTCCGCAATTCGTCTTCGGTCATGGCGGTTTGTTTCAGTTTAAACAAGGGGCGCAGTCCCTTGCCGGCGGCATTAGCCAAAAAGAAAAGGGGGCGCAGAGGCAGGGTGAACGCTTTAAACAGGGAAAGGAAGTTTACCGTTATCTTTTCAGAAGCCGCGCGGGCGATGATGCCCGGCGCGAGATCGCCGAAGAGGAGGATCGCTATGGCGATGGCGGCGGTAACGGCGGCGACCGCTAGGGGAAAGGGGATACCGGCGTTATGCGCTCCGTATATCATGTGTTCAAGATTAAACCCGGCAAAAATCGCGGCCAGCGTCCTTAATACGCTGATCCAGATACGCGCGGCGGCAAGATGTTTGTCAGGATGCTCAACCGCTTCCATTCCGCGCCGTATGCTTTTTGCCCTGAGAAGCTTGCCGCGTTTCTCAAATTCATCAGCCTGAGCCTGCATTCTGGGTTTTTGCGCGGCCTTTAACGCTTCCTTAAAAAGGGAGAAGAATCCGCTTGCTATTATCAATCCTGTGATAATTAACATATCAATTGACATAACTCCTGTACTACTATAGCATGAAAACAGGTTTATGGAGAAGCGGAAGTGAAAATCATTAACAAATCAACAAAGCTCGACAATGTATGCTATGATATTCGCGGGCCGGTTCTCAAAGAGGCAAAACGCCTGGAGGACGAAGGCCGCAGGATTATCAAGCTGAATATAGGCAACCCCGCGGCTTTCGGCTTTAACGCGCCGGAAGAAATCATCCATGACATAGTGCGTAACATGCAGAATGCCCAGGGTTACGGCGATTCCCACGGACTGTTCGCCGCCTGCAAGGCGGTGATGCAGGATTTTCAGCTCAAGGGCGTGATGGATGTCGGCGTTGACGATGTTTTCATCGGCAACGGGGTAAGCGAGCTTATCGTAATGGCCATGCAGGCCCTTTTGAACACAGGCGAGGAAGTGCTGATTCCCATGCCCGACTACCCGCTCTGGACCGCGGCTGTCACTCTTGCAGGAGGCAGGGCGGTCCACTACCTCTGCGACGAAGGCGCGGACTGGAATCCCGATCTTGACAACATACGTTCAAAGCTAAGTTCCAGAACCAGGGCAATCGTTGTCATCAACCCCAACAACCCAACCGGCGCCGTGTATGACCGTTCAATTCTGGAAGGCATAGCCGATATCGCCCGCGAGAATAACCTTATCGTATACGCGGATGAAATCTACAGCCGCATCACCTATGACCGGGCGGAGCATATACCCATGTCAACGATAGCGCCGGATATTCTTACCGTTAGTTTTGACGGCCTGTCAAAAGCCTGGCGCGCGGCAGGTTTCCGCGCAGGCTGGCTGGTTCTTTCCGGGGACAAAAAAAATACGTCAAGTTACATTGAGGGTCTTGAGATGCTTGCCAGCATGAGGCTCTGCGCCAATATGCCCTCCCAGTTCGGCATACAAACCGCGCTTGGCGGCTATCAAAGCGTTAACGAGCTTCTTCTCCCCGGCGGACGCCTGCACGAGCAGAGGGATATCACCGTGAAAAAGGTCAGGGAAATCCCGGGACTTTCCGTTGTAATGCCCAAAGGCGCCCTGTACTGCTTTCCCAAAATAGACATTAAACGTTTTAATATCAGCGACGACGAGAAATTTATTCTTGATCTTTTGTACAGCCAGCATCTTCTTCTGGTACAGGGCACCGGTTTTAACTGGCACAAGCCCGATCATTTCCGCATTGTTTTTCTGCCGGAAAAGGACATGCTTGGCGACGCCCTGCGGAGGCTGGGAGTGTTTTTATCTGATTATAGGCAATAACAAAAGAAAAAAGAAAAGGGAAGAGATATAATAGCGTGAGGATAGTTTATGAAAACTAAAACAGTATTATTGCTGCCGGCAGTGTTGACCGCGGCTGTTTCTTTGGCAGGATGCAAAAGCATCAGCTCCGGTGACACCGGCGGCGATGAAAAACCAACAAACCCGCCGGTAACGGGTATTTCATTGGGTAAGGGCTCCGCAACTTTAACCCTGTATTCCGGCGAACAGCTGACATGGCCAGATACTCTCGCGGATGCCGACAATCAAAAAATAATATGGACAAGCAGCGCCCCGTCTGTAGTAAGCGTTGACGCGAATGGAAAAATTACCGCGGTGGGCGTTACCAATTCCCTGAGCGAAAAATATACGGTTACTCCCGCGACCGGCACGGCTGTTATAACAGGGACAACATTGGACGGCAAAACCGCCGGTATTACGGTTACTACGACCGTGAGGCCGCAGACGGCTGCTGTTGATACGCTGCCGCCCATGAAAGATCAGTTCAAGAATTATTTCATGATGGGAAATATTGCCGGCGGCGCCAGTGATATTAACGGAACAGGAACAACGGCGACACGGCTTAAACGCCACTACAATATCCTTACCGCGGAAAATGTCATGAAGCCCAGCTATTTAACAAATTTCAGGGACGCCTCTACCGGAGTAATTAGCTATATGTGGACAAGCAACCCCAATAACAACCCGGATAACTTTGTAAAGGCGTGTGCAGATAACAACTTTAAGGTACACGGGCATGTCCTCCTCTGGCATCAGCAGAATCCGAGTTGGGTGTGGGATCAAATTGCCGGTAAAACCGGAACTGTCGCGTCGGGTATGGATAAAGCTAAAGCTCTTGAGATTATGAAGAAATACATTACCGAGGTAATGACCCATTTTAAAGGAAAGGTTTATTCCTGGGACGTGCTGAATGAAGCCTTCCCTGACAGCGCCATTTCCTCGGCAAACTGGAAAACCGCGATTCGTAAAGGCGCCACCGGAGAAGGCCAGGACGCAAATCCCTGGTATATAGCAATCGGCTCGGATTTTGTATACGAAGGCTTTCTGGCCGCGCGTTTAGCCGATCCCAAAGCGATACTGTACTACAACGACTACAACACCGAAAACAGGGCCATGTTAATTTATGACATGGTTAAGGAAGTGAATGACAAGTATCTGGCTCTGCCTTCAGGCAGTAAACCCTCAGGCGATCCTCCCGGCAGGCTGCTTATCGAAGGCATCGGAATGCAGGAACACCATAATACCAGCGTGACGGCCGCCAAAATCAAGTCAGCTATAGACATGTTCAAGATACTGGGCGTAAAACTTTCCGTCAGCGAGCTTGACGTGCTGGCGCAGCCCTACAATGGTGATGGCGGTTATACTACCAACCCCGCCTCCAACGGTAATCCCGAAACAGCCAATAATACCGTAACCAACAACGGGTTTATAAAAGCTGCCCAACTGTACGGCGAATACATGAAACTGTACATTGACAACAAGGACATTATCGAGCGCGTGTCCCTGTGGGGCGTTATTGACAGCCAAAGCTGGCGCGGTAAAGGCCTGCCCCTGCTCTTTGACAAGGACGGCAAGGCCAAGCCCGCATACTACAAAATGATTGGAGCGCTGGAATAGGGAACAGGGACTCACTGCTCACTTCTCCAGTCTCTTTTCTTTGACTTTTTTCCCTTGTCCCTCTTCCCTTGTCTCTTTTCTTTTGTCTCTCGTTTTCCCTTCTTCCTTTGCTCTTTGCTCTTTGCTACCTGCTCTTTGATCTCCAGTCCCAATTTTTCAATGATTTCCTTTGACAAAGGCGAGACAGACATAGCGTACATCCTGCTGGTACGGACAATTTCACCGGCCACTATGTACTGCGGATCAGATCGGAACATCACCGAGCCGGGGTGTATGGTTATTTTGTCCGCGGTCAGGCTGCGGTAAGTAATGTTTCTTTTGGCGCCGCCATTTTTGGCGCCGCCGCTTTTAGCGGCGCCGCCTTCGCGGACGCAGACGAACTGGATCATCCCCGTGGCGATGCAGCAGAGGTAATCATTGGCATCGCCATTTATGGCGCTCCCCCCCTCTAGTATAGGTATTTTAAGACCGGCGACAATTTCCTCAAGCTGGGCGGTCACGTTCACAATCTCCGCCATCGCCTTCTCGTCAAGGTAATTTTTTTCGCAGAACTTAGCCTTGTTCACAGAATCGCCGTAAGCCTTGAAAATTTTTAGATATGAAACAAAATCCCCATGCTGGTCGCGGAAACGGCCGTGGGCCTTGCGGGCCTCGGTTTCTTCACCGGGCGGCAGGATGTAGGGGCTTTGCGTTGAAAGAAACGCCGCCGCGATGAGAGTCTCGCGGAGCACTTTCGGATAATGGAGGATCGCCTCCACAATTATCCTTGACTGACGTGGGGCTAGGGGGAATTCCGTCATCATCCTGCCTGTATTGGAAAGGCTGCGGTCGCTTTCAAGGGCGTGGAGCAGATTCAATGTTTCTATTCCGGCTTCAAGCCCTTCGTATCCCGGCGTTGAAATAAAGTCAAAGCCTTCAAAATCGGTAATTCCAAGATCGGCCATCCTCAATATAACCTCGGAAAGATCCGTACGGAAGATCTCCTCTGTTGTAAATTGCTGGCGGTCCTCAAAATCCTGGCGCGTGTACAGACGGTAACAGCTTCCCTCGCGTGTGCGCCCGGCCCGTCCTTTGCGCTGCTCCGCCGAAGCTTTGGAGATCGGCGCTTCCACAAGGCTGGATGTAAAGCTGTTCGGGTTGTACCAGTTGAGTTTTGACAGCCCCGAATCAATTACAGCTGTGATTCCTTCTATAGTAACCGATGTTTCCGCGATATTCGTTGACAGAACCACTTTTGTTTTGCCTTTTGGCGCCGGCTCGAACACCCGTTCCTGTTCTTCCTTGCCCAGTCTGCCGTATAATGGAATAAGATGCAGCTTGCCGCCCGCACGGCAAAAAGAAAGGCGGTTCATGCAGTCCTTGATTGCTTTTTCGCCTGAAAGGAAAACCAGGATGTCCCCATCGCGTTTTTCCGAGATAAACCTTGTGACTATCTTCTCTATTTTTAAAAGAAGAGCTTCAGCCGCTGTGTCTGACCCGCCGTCAGGCCCTGTCACAGTCGGCGTCGCGCCGTTATACGGCGCGTCGTATATAAGCGTGACCGGGAATCGCTGGGCGTCGATCTTTACCACGGGGCATCCGCCGAAATATTCACTGAACACCTGCGCGTTTATGGTGGCGGAGGAGATGATTACCTTGAAGTCGCGCCTGCTTTCCAGAACCCGCTTAAGCAGGCCAAGGGTAAAATCAATGTTAAGACTGCGTTCGTGGGCCTCATCAACCACAATCACGCCGTATTTTGACAGCCAGGGATCAAGTTTCAGTTCCTGGAGCAGCATTCCGTCTGTCATTATCTTGATTTTCGTTTGAAGTCCGGTGCGGTCTTCAAAGCGCATCTTGTAGCCGACAAGGCCGCCAAGGGGCGTTTCCATCTGCCGCGCTATGAACTCGCTAACAGATACCGCGGCGATTCTGCGCGGCTGGGTCACCCCGATGATTCCTTTCTGCGAGTAGCCAGCCTCATACAGTATCACCGGAAGCTGCGTCGTCTTGCCGGATCCGGTCGGACTCTCAACTACGACCGCCTGATTTTCATTCAGCGCCGATAAAATTTTTTTATGATTTTTGTAGACAGGAAGCTCAAGATAGTTCATAATATGAGCATATAGGGACTTCCCTTTTTTGTCGATTGTGGTATGATAGAAAAAAGATATAAAGCAAAGGAGGCAATGGAGGTAATATGGCAAAGGTAAAGAACGTTTACTTTTTCGGCGAAGGCAAAGCCGAAGGCGAAGCGAAGATGAAAGATCTGCTTGGAGGCAAAGGGGCGAACCTGGCGGAGATGACTAATCTTGGAATTCCGGTTCCTCCGGGTTTCACCATTTCTACGGCCGTCTGCGCGGCTTATTATCAAAATAAAAACAAGTATCCCGCCGGTGTCAAGGAAGAAGTCGAGTCAGTTCTTGGCAGGCTGGAGAAGGTGATGAAGAAGAAGCTGGGCGATCCTAACGATCCCCTGCTGGTTTCGGTGCGTTCCGGCGCCGCGGCTTCCATGCCCGGCATGATGGATACGATACTTAACCTTGGAATTAACGACCTGGCGGTACAGGGGCTTGCCAACAAGACAAAGAACCCGCGTTTCGCCTGGGACGCCTACAGGCGCTTCATTCAGATGTACGGCGACGTTGTAATGGGCGTTGATCATGATCACTTCGAGGAAGTCTTAAGCTCCGTCAAGAAGAGGCACGGCTTTGAACAGGATACCCAGCTTACCGCGAAAGACCTTGAACACATTGTCGGCGAGTACAAAAAAGTCGTGCGCCAGTACAGCGGCAAGGATTTCCCGCAGGCTCCGCTTGAGCAGCTCTGGGGCGCGATTAACGCGGTCTTCGGTTCATGGATGAACGAGCGCGCCATTAAATACCGCGAGATTAACAATATCAAAGACCTTAAGGGAACCGCGGTAAACGTGCAGTCGATGGTGTTCGGCAACTTCGGGGAAGACTCCGGCACCGGCGTGTGTTTCAGCCGCGATCCTTCAACAGGCATTAATCTTTTCTACGGCGACTTCCTTATGAACGCGCAGGGCGAGGACGTAGTAGCCGGCATCAGGACGCCGGAAAGAATTTCCGATCTTGAGAAACACAATCCCGCCATTTACGGACAGTTGGTTAAAATAAAAAACAGGCTGGAGAAGCATTTTAAGGATATGCAGGATATGGAATTCACCATACAGCAGGGCAAGCTTTTCCTCCTTCAAACCAGAAACGGCAAACGCACAGGAACCGCCGCTGTAAAATGCGCGGTGGACATGGTTAACGAGGGCCTGATTGACAAGAAAACCGCGGTAATGCGCGTAACACCGGCGCATCTTGACCAGCTTCTCCACCCGATGATCGACAAGAACGCTTCAAAGAATGTCAAATCAATTACCGTCGGCCTTAACGCCTCACCCGGCGCGGCGGCTGGCAAGATAGTCTTTACCGCCAAGGACGCGGAAGAATGGCACAAAACCAGATCCGAGAAAGTGCTGCTTGTAAGGAAAGAAACCAGCCCCGAAGACATTGGCGGCATGGTGGTTTCCCAGGGCATACTTACCTCAACCGGCGGAAGAACCAGCCACGCCGCGGTAGTGGCGAGGGGCATGGGAACCCCCTGCGTCGCCGGCGCGAAAGGCATCTCCGTGCAGGGCAAGACGGTTGTTATTAATGATAAGACTTATAATGAAGGCGATTGGCTTACCATCGACGGCACAACCGGCGAAGTGTTTGAAGGCCAACTGCCACTGGTCGCGCCCGCCATATCGGCGGACATGAACACCTTCCTGAAATGGTGCGATGATGTACGTTCCCAATCTGTCCGGGGCAAGGTTAAAGGTTTCCAGGTATGGACCAACGCCGATCAGCCGGAAGACGCAAAACGCGCGTTCGATTTCGGGGCGCAGGGCATAGGCTTGTGCCGCACCGAACACATGTTCTTTGACAAGGACAAACTAAAACATTTCCGCGCCATGATTGTCGCCGACACCGATGACGATCGCAGAAAACGGCTTAAGGAAATTCTTCCGCTCCAGCAGAAGGATTTCTACGGAATATTCAAGGCAATGGAAGGCCGGCCCGTTATAATCCGCCTCCTTGATCCGCCTCTGCACGAATTTGTTCCCCATACAAAAGCGGAAGTGGAAGAACTTGCCGCTGATCTTCACGTCAGCGCGGAATCACTGCAGCCGAAAATCGACCGGCTTGTCGAGGCGAACCCCATGCTTGGGCACAGGGGCTGCCGTCTCGCGATCACATATCCCGATATTTATGATATGCAGGTCGAGGCAATCGCGCGCGCCGCGGTGGAATGTGTCAAACAGAAAATCCCGGTTAATCCGGAGATAATGATCCCGATTGTAATCACCGCGCGCGAACTTAAGTTCCTCCGTCCCAACGCGGAGAAGGTTATTAAAAAAGTTGTTGAAGAAACAAAAACAAGTTTCCATTACAAGATCGGCACCATGATAGAAGTGCCGCGCGCCGCAATACGCGCCGGACATATCGCGGAATACGCCGATTTCTTCAGCTTCGGAACCAATGATCTTACACAGATGACATTCGGTTTCAGCCGTGACGACGTCGCTTCGTTCCTTCCTGTCTACCTGGAAAAAAATGTTCTTGAGGTTGATCCCTTTAAGAGCATTGACGAAGAAGGCGTCGGGTGTCTGATGGAAGTCGCCATTCATTTGGGAAGATCAGTTAAACCGGATATGTCAATCGGTATCTGCGGAGAACATGGCGGCGATCCAACTACTATTGACTTTTGTTACAGATCCGGTTTAAGCTATGTTTCATGTTCACCATTCCGGGTGCCGCTGGCTCGTCTTGCCGGCGCGCAAGCGGTTATAAATAATTCCGGAAATAATACCAAGGGAGGGGGGACAGTGAATGCTGGTAAACCATCCGCTGCCAAGGTGAATGGCAGTAAAAAACAACCTGTAAGGGGGGATAAGAAAATG
>Ga0268262_10003727_pt1 | contig 16277 bp, 19 predicted proteins | sample TergutNc150P3_FD_190354 | JGI IMG/M metagenome (GOLD analysis project Ga0268262, IMG submission 190354) | Nasutitermes corniger P3 segment gut microbial community from laboratory colony in Florida, USA - Nc150 P3 (SPAdes) (version 2) | ecosystem: Host-associated > Arthropoda: Insects >... | reverse complement strand
CTAAATGATTCACATCACAGACAAAACTTTGGCGTGCCTTGACAAGCTGCCGCACAACAAATTCTATCTTTCAAAATTTTTGAATTTCTTGATTGAAATGGAAGTTGATGCGATTGAGCTTTCGGAGAAAATGCACGATTTATTGTCGCCGTTGCCTAAATATCCGGCTTATATTTTGCGCCCCGAAAAAACACGCATACAAGGCTTGGACGATGCGCTATGCGGCGATTATTTGCAAACATTCAAGCATTTAAAAAGCAATTTTGAGTTTTGCCCAGAGAACCGCTTTCTCTGCGCAACCGCACTCGCTGCGGAATGGGTGATAAGCGGTGCAGGAAAAAATATAGTGAGTTCCTTTAGCGGGGTAGGGGGCTTTGCAGCGACCGAAGAACTGATTATGATTTTGAAAATAAACGGACTTCGCAAACCGAACAAAACCTACAATTTTCTCCCCGAAATGACAAAGTTATTTTCCAAAATAATAAAAAAAAAGATACCAAAAAACAAGCCCATTATAGGCAGCAAAATATTTGAAGTGGAATCGGGAATACACGTTGATGGAATTCTAAAAAATCCTGCGAGCTATGAGCCGTTCTCACCGGAAAGCGTGGGGCAGAAGCGGAAAATTGTGCTTGGAAAACATAGCGGAACTGCCTCAATACGCGCAAAGCTCGCAGAGTTAAAGATAAAATACGCGGAAGAAGATATTCCGCGCATTCTTGAACATGTTAAAATGAAATCTATTCAAAAAAAAGGTGAAGTTAGTAACCGAGAATTAAAACACCCAATATGAAACAGCGAAGATACCTTTTAGATACCACCTTAAGAGACGGCGAACAAAGTCCGGGCTTGTATTTTACTTCCGAGCAAAAAATAAAAATCGCTGCACTTTTAGATTTATATGGAGTACATCAAATTGAAGCTGGAGTTCCGGCTGTGTCCAAGCAAGAAAAAGAAGACATCATAAAGATTATGGAAAACCGAAAGAACGCTGTGATATCGGTGTGGTCTAGGCTTGTGCCTGCTGATATTGAACTCGCAATAGACACTAGGCCAGATATAATTCATATCGGCGTGCCGCTTGACAAAGACTGGGTTATAGACCAGTTGAAAGTTTGCTTGAATTTAATCAACAAAAGCGGCATTTCCGTTTCGGTGGGATTTATAAATGCCTTTCATTCAAAAATGGAACTTATGCTCACCATTGCAAAAATCCTGTTGGACTTTGGCGTGAAGCGAATTCGCTTTGCAGACACCACAGGCACAGCATCGCCAAGCCTTTGCCGAAATGCGTTGAAAAATTTTTCGGAAAAACTGGAAGGCAGGGCAGAGCTAGGAATTCACGCACACAACGATTTGGGAATGGCGGTGGCAAACACAATTGAAGCGGCAAAAGCTGGCTGCCTTTACGCCGATGTGACTATAAACGGCATTGGCGAGCGAGCCGGAAACTGCGATCTAGCTCAACTTGTTCACGCGAGTTCATCCATTTTTGACTGGGGCATCACTGCTGCCGCGGCAAAAAAACTACAGAAAGACATAAGGAGGATATTATGAAAAAAGTAGCTGTATTCACAAATGCAGATTCAAAGCTGTGCGATTTTTTTGAAGCTAACCGCTTCTTGATATATGAGCGTGGCAAAACTGGCTGGGAAAAAACAGGCGAAACGAGCTTTGAAAAAATAGTTCCGTCTGCACCTGCTGCAACAAGGAAAAACACTGAGGCACTTTTGCCGCTCATTGAAGGCTGCAATGTGTTAGCGGGCGGTGCATTGGTGGGCATTCCGTTTTCGGTATTTGACCGATCGGGGCTTCACATTTTTGAAATAGGCGAACTGAACGGCGAAACCTTTGATGGCATAATGGAAGAACTGTGCAACGCAGATGCCGCCGTTGCCGCAAAGGAAGCGATTATCAGGGAAGCAAAGCCCGTTGAAACATCCACGCCCGGCGTTTATTTTTTGGATTTGGTAGCTTTGCAAAAAGAGTGCCCAGAGGTGACCAGCAAAAAAGCTATGATGGACTTTTTGCAAAACACGCCATTTATGGAACTCCACCTTGTTTGCAAACACATTCCGCCTTGGATAGAAAACAGCGGTGCGTACAAGATTCAAATTACGAGCGACAAAGGTGGTGCGGTTCAGGCGATTATTACGAAAGAGTGTGCTACCAGCAGTAATAAGTAAACACCCCCGCCCCCCCCTACCCTTGAAAAAAATGTCCAATTTTACTATATTTACTTATGTGCGAAATTGCTCATTTTTCGTATACTGTCCAAAAATCTTCAAATTGACATCTTCACAAATCCGTTTTTAATTTATATTATTACATAACATAACACACAAAGGCGTGTGCTTTTTTACGGGGGCAATTCATAAGGGTTGCTTCTGTGAAAGAGTATGCGCCTTTTTTTTTGGAGGAAAGAATATGATGAAAAAAATCATTCTTGCAGCTTCTGCTGCGATTGTAATGTTCGCCTGCTCAGGCGATAGGGTTGGCCCGAACACAGAAGTGACGGGTTCTGAAAACGGAACAAAAGCCGTACAGAAAGAAACGATATACGGCGTTGCTCAGAAAGGACCTTTCGTCAATGGAAACGTGGTTATATACGAGCTAGACGATAAATACGAGAAAACGGGAAAAACATTCAAAGGTAAAACAAACGACAAAGGATATTTTGGGATAGATATAACAGGTGGCAAATTGGCTTCTCCTTATATAATCATTGAGGCAAGCGGAAAATATGTAAATGAGGTAACTGGCAAAACAACAAGTGATGCCATAACACTTAAATCTGTTGCGGATGTCTCCAATAAAGAGAACGTGAATGTGAACGTTTTGACAGATTTGGAATCCGACAAGGTTATTAAACTTGCCAAAGAGGGCAAATCATTTGAGGATGCAAAATCACAAGCACAGGGAGAGGTGTTCAAAGCTCTTGGAATAAGCGAGAGCAGCGTGACTAGGAACAGCGAGGATATTGCTCTTTTCGGCGGCAATTCAAGCGATTCCGTTCTGCTCGTTGTTTCTGTGTCATTGCAGGGCAACAAGACAGAGGCAGAGGTTGCTGGCTTGCTCGCTAATTTGAGCGGTTCGGGCACATTTGACGTGGCGAATGGTTTGAAAGAAGTGAAGAATATGAGCGAGGTACAAAAGAATATACAGGCTTTGGAACCTGATGCCAAAGTGCCAAATATATCCGGCACAACTCCAAAAGCCCCGACAACAAGCACGAACACAAACCCTCCAAAACAGACAACTCCTTCAACTCCGAGCTATACACCGCCAACATCTTATAATCCGCCAGCACAGTCAAATCCAGTAGCACAACCTGCACCTACACCAGTACCGCCACCTGTTGTTATTGAGAAGGAGAAGCCTATATGCAGTAAAGAAATAACGGAAGACTGTGTGTATAAATGTGGCAACTTCGACTATAATCCTGAAACGCATTTCTGTACAAGAGCTAAGGTTGAGCCAAAAGCAGTTCCACTTTGCGGCGGGAAAGGATATGATACTAGAACGAAAGTTTGCGAAAACAACATTGTGAAAACTCTTTTCACAGATGCACGTGACGGCAAAGTATATAAATCCGTAACCATAGGCGACCAAGTTTGGATGGCTGAGAATTTGAATTACTATGTGCCTTACGTTGCCAATACAGAAGGTAGCGTATGCCAAAGCAACGACGAAGCCAACTGCGATAAATACGGCAGACTTTACTATTGGTCAACGGCTGTTGCTCTACCTGCTGAATGCAATAAAAAAATGTGCAGAACAATGATAAACGAGAAACATCAAGGCATTTGCCCATTCGGCTGGCATTTGCCAGATTCTTCGGAATGGGTAACGCTGAGAAATTATGTTGGCGGTTCTACTGCTAGGCCAGGGATTAAATTGAAGGACAAATCTATCGGAGGCACTGACGATTACGGATTTTCTGCATTGCTTGGTGGTTATATGGGCTGCGTTTATAAGTCCTGCTCTATTGATACATCGGGCTATTGGTGGAGTACCAAAGAATGGGATACTGGCTCCGCTTACAGACTGGAAATGCAAAAGGCAGTGTACGGGGCGAATGAGGATGGGCCGAACCCGAACGGGGTGGATATGAACGGTCTTGTCGGCTTCGGTGCCGGCGGTAGAAATTTCCTAAGTTCAGTGCGTTGCATACAAAACAATCCTGGCAGCAATCCATCTGTTGAGGTATCGAAATGCGGCAGTGCCTACTACGACCCTGCAACCCATTTCTGCACAAAGTCGAATACTCCCACAGTTGTTGAAAAATGCGGCGGTAAAGGCTACGATACAAGAACGAACGTTTGTGTGAATGGCACTGTGCAAAACGCACTAACACTAACATTCACAGATGAACGCGATGGAAAAACATATAAATATGCTGAAATCGGCGAGCAGGTTTGGATGGCAGAGAACTTGAATTATGCTGGTGAAAATGGCATTGGCAAATGCTATGATAACAAAGAAGCCAACTGTGATACCTACGGCAGGTTGTATAATTGGCCAACGGCAATGGGCGGCTTGGCTAGTTCTGTAAAATCTGTTCAAGGCATTTGCCCAGCAGGCTGGCATTTGCCAAGCGATGCAGAATGGACAGCACTAACAGATTTTGCTGGCGGTCTTGCTACTGCTGGAACCAAGCTGAAGGCTAGCAACGGTTGGACTACTTCCTCTGTTAGCACTCCCACAGACGACTATGGCTTTTCTGCCCTGCCTGGTGGCTACAATCTTCCAAACGGTTTCTCTAATATCGGTGGCTATGGACGCTGGTGGAGTGCAACCGAGCAACAGAGCGGTTACCCCTACTATAGGATGATGAGCTACACAGACGAGAAAATAGGCAGTAGCTACTACAAGGGAACCGATGGCTATTATAGCATTCGTTGTGTCAAGGGTGATGGTGCTGAACCAAGTCCAAGTTTAATTTGTGGTGACAAATACTACTACTCTGCAACTGAATTTTGTTCTGGTACAACAATTTATTCTAAATGCGGCGGCGAAGAATATAATCCTTCAACAGAGTTTTGCTCCAGCAGTAAAATTTACACTCTCTGCGGAGGCAAAACCTACACTCCTACATCGCAGTTCTGCTATGAAGGCACAACAATAGCCGCTCTTTGCAACAAGCTAGAATACAATCCTACAACAGAATTTTGCTCCAGCAGTAAAATTTACACTCTCTGCGGAGGCAAAACCTACACTCCTACATCGCAGTTCTGCTATGAAGGCAAAGCATACTCTCTCTGCAACAAGCTAGAATACAACCCTACAACAGAGTTTTGTTCCAGCAATAAAATTTACACCCTTTGCGACGGCAAAACCTACACTCCTACAACGCAGTATTGTTCTGAAGAAGGAACAATTACACAACTTTAAAAGCACCCATATTAGCAAAATACGCAAGCCGCCCTCCAATTAAAATGGGGGGCGGTTTTTTTTGTATATTTGTACTTATGCAGGCAGTTAAACAAATAGTTGAAGCGAATAAAGCCATCTATGTCAGTGATTTGGCAGAACAGAATATTTCGAAAAACGGAATTGTTTATTATCCTTTCATTTCAGAAAAAGAAACCATTGACTGGATAGATAACGCTGTTGGTGAATGGTGGGACGATGAAACAATTTGATATTTACACTACGGTTGGCGGAACGTACTCCACAAAACCGCGTCCTGCTGTAATAATACAATCTGTTGCTTTTGATGATTTTGATTCGTTAACAGTCATTCCTATGACCACGATAGAAGTTAATTCGGATTTCAGGGTAAAAATCGAACCCTCAGAAGAAAATAATTTAGGTATAATAGGGTTTATTATGATAGATAAATTAACAACAATTAAAAAGTCTGGATTAGGCGAATATATTGGACATATTGAAGATAAATACATTGACCAAATAGAAAATGCTTTATTGAAATTTATTGGGTTGAAAAGGTAATTTCATTCTGAAAATTATGGTTCAGACAAGATAAATGCAAACCCCGTGCGTTTGTGTGTGGTTGTTATGCTCACAGCAGTAATAAGTAAACACCCCCTTGCCTCTTGCAGCAGTAATAAGTAAACGCTAAAAATAACCCCCGTCCCCCCCTTGACAAACCCTTTTTTTATTTCTAAATTTTCGCGCTGAGGTAACAGAATATGAAAAAATATCATTTGACAAAGTTGTCTTTGGCAGCTTTAATCGCTACGGCTCCGGTCGTATTCGCACAAGCACCTGCACAAGCTGAAATAGCTCCCGTTGCAGAACAACCTGCCCCTGCTCTTGTTGCAGAGCCACCCGCTCCAACACCGGTAGCAGAAGTTAAACAGGTAACAGAAGCTAAACCAGAACCAGCCAAAGCTGCAAGCGGAACAAAAATTTCTCTATACGGATTCGCACAGCTCAATGCAGTTTGGGAAGACGGCGTTAAAAACCTTAATGCAAATAACTGGAATCTCACTGCTCCAGGTGATAGCAAAAATGGCGGAAGCCGCACTCTTCTCAATGTAAATCACACAAGATTCGGTATTAATTTTTCAGATGCCCCAACCGAAGATGGTACGGAATTATCCGGTAAAATAGAAGCCGATTTTAACAATAACGCCGGTCGCAACCCCAACGGAGCTTCTAGTACGAATGCCGTAAATAATGTTTCTGTTTCCCAAGATGCTGATGGCAAAGTCACATTATCATCTTCATCCGTCTCCATAGCTGGTTCTGCCTTCCGCATAAGGCACGCTTATGGCCAAGTGAAATTCGGCGACCTCGGTTTAACCATTTTGTTCGGTCAAACTGGCAATGTATTTTCACCGCGCGACCCTTCCATTCTCAGCGAAGGCACAATGAACTATTCGGGCAACATAGGCAGCTCTCGCGTTCCGCAAATTCGCTTAACACAAGTGATTGGCCCAGCAGAAGTTGCCGTTGCCGCAGTTGATGACCGCGGAGCAACCGCTCCAGTATCTCCCGCTTTTCAGGGGCGCCTTGGCTTGAAAATTCCAGCAGAGTGGGCAGACAAAAAACAAAATCTTGAAGTTGGTGTTTCTGGGCATTTTGCAAACGAAAAAAACACCGATGTTGATACAAAAAATAAAAATACTGCTAAACTTCCAAAATCTTGGTCTGCGAATGCAGACTTGAATTTGCCTATAATTGATATCCTCGGTATTTCTGGAGAAGCGTTCTACGGGCAAAACCTTAGGAATTATGCCAACGGAAGTTTAGGTTTAAATGCAGCTGCTTTAGATCCAACTAAAATCAGTGAAGGAGATGGCGTAAAATCCTTTGGCTTTTGGACAAACCTCAGCGTTAAACTACCTGCAAGCCTAACTCTTGGCGGCGGTCTTGGAATGGAAAGCATAGCTAACGATGACGACCTTAAAAAAGGAATCATAGACAGCAATATGGGAATATTCGGGAATCTGAGATATAACTTTATCCCCAGTGCATTTGTAGGCGTTGAATATTGGCATATATCAACTTCTTACAAAGATTCTGATAAAGAAGCAATTAACCGCATTGAACTAGCTTTCAACTACGCATTTAAGTAGGAGGAAATATGAAAAAAAATCGTGTTAATTTGTTTACTGCCTTTAATGGGTTCTTCTTTCTCCTACTTCTTGCCCTTACAACTTTTGTAATGGCAGCAGGTGAGGCGAAAAAAGCAAAAGAGAAATATTCGCTCAATGTTTTCGCTGCTGCAAGTTTAACAGAAGCCTTGAACGAAATTGCAACCCTATACAAGGCATCTGCTCCAGAAGCAACGCTCACATTCAATTTTGACTCAAGCGGCAAACTGCAAACTCAAATTGAGAACGGAGCCGAAGCAGATTTGTTTTTATCCGCAGGGCAAAAGCAAATGGATGCGATAGCAGCGACTTACATAGACTCTACAACGCGCAAAGATTTGCTTGTAAATCAGGTGGTGTTGATTGTGCCAAAAAACAGCAAAAAAAACATTAAGTCTTTTGAAGACTGCCTTGGCGACAAAGTATCACTGATTGCAATAGGGAACTCCAGCGTACCTGTTGGTCAGTACACCGAAGAAATATTCAAATCTCTGAACGGGTGGGATAAAATCACCGCCAAAGCGTCTTTGGGCACCAATGTAAAAGAGGTGTTATCGCAAGTGGAAAGCGGGAGCGTTGATGCAGGCATAGTTTATGCAACCGATGCTGCAACAGCGAAAAACGTGAAAGTTGTGGCAGAGGCACCAAAAGGGAGCCATAAACCAGCGATATATCCTGTGGCAGTGTTGAAAAAATCAGCACAACCAAAAGAAGCAAAAGCGTTCTTGGATTTTTTAAGTACGCCCAAAGCTACAGCTGTGTTTAAAAAAATAGGTTTTGAGGTAGTGAAATAAGTGGGAAGGTATGTGTTCTTTTTAGGGGTTGTAGGGTAATCATCATCATTATTAAAGAACACATATTCTTCTCCAATTGAGGAAATATATGAAACATTTTTTTCTACTTTTTGCCATTATGGCTTTTGTAGTTGCTTGTGGCGAAAAAAAACCAAAAGAGAAATTCTCGCTCACCATTTTCGCGGCTGCTAGTTTAACAGAAGCGTTGAACGAAATTGCAACCTTATACAAAGTAGCTGTGCCAGAAGCAACGCTCAATTTCAATTTTGACTCAGCTGGCAAACTGCAAATACAAATAGAGAACGGGGCAGAAGCAGATTTGTTTTTATCCGCAGGGCAAAAGCAAATGGATGCAATAGCAGAAACTCATATAGACACCGCAACTCGCAAGAATGTGCTTATAAATAAGGTTGTGTTGATTGTGCCCCAAAACAGCACAAAAGGCATTGAATCTTTTGAAGACTGCCTTGGCGACAAAGTGTCAGTTATTGCATTTGGGAACGCCAGCACGCCTCTTTGGGACTACACTCAAGGAATATTCACATCTCTGAACGGGTGGGATATAATTACCCACAAAGCGTCTTTAGGCACCAATGTAAAAGAGGTGCTATCGCAAGTGGAAAGCGGAAGCGTTGATGCAGGCGTGGTTTTTGCCACCGATGCGGCAACTGGAAAGAATGTGAAAGTTGTGGCAGAGGCACCAAAAGGAAGCCATAAACCAGCGATATATCCTGCTGCAGTGCTGAAAAATTCTGCGCAGCCAAAAGAAGCAAAGGCGTTCTTAGATTATTTAAGTTCGCCAGAAGCTACGGCTGTATTTGAAAAAATTGGTTTTGAAGTTGTTAAATAAATATATTTAGCAAAAATAGCAAGCCGCCCCCTTCTTCCTTTGTTGGGGGGCGGTTTTTTTTAGGTTCGCAGCAGTAATAAGTAAACACTGATAATAACCATTCACGCACCCCTTGACAAACATTTTTTTATTTTCTATATTTATGATTGTAATTCACGAATGTGAATTGCGCACACAAAGGCGTGTGTTTTTTCGTAGGGGCAAAATTGTCTTTACGAGGAAACGCATGCCTTTTTTGTTGAGGTATTAATATGAATCAGTGCCACTCAGCAAAGTTGTATTTAGCAACTTTACTCGCTCCGGCTAAGGCCGTGTTCGCGCAGGCACCTGCACAAGCTGAAATAGCTCTGGCAGAGCCTGCTCCTTCCACTTTTATTGAAATGTTCGTTTCGGCTACAGTTGTAGCCAAAACAAAAAAATTTTTTAAAAAATTGAAAAAAGCAACAAAAACAGCAAAAGCAGACAACTATTATTTTGAGACAATAATTGAATCTATGAATTGCGATTTTACCTATGCCGATAAAAAAGTATGGTGGTCTGTTCAATGATTATTGTTGTTTAGAAAAGACTAAGCCACCATCACCATTGCCCCACCATATACTTCTTGGTGGTGGTGGCTATAAAAGAAGGCTATATGGAATGCACGCATTGCGGTAGTACAAGTTTCAAGAAAAATGGAATGCACAAAGGAGTGCAAAGGTACCAGTGTAGTATCTGTAAGCAATTCTTCAGCGACAGTGTTAAGAAATTTTCCTATCGCGACAAATGCCGAGCCTTGGACCTCTACCTGAACAATATCAGCGTAAGGAAAATAGCTAAGTTTATGAAATGTTCTGCGGCTATGGTAGTCCGTTGGGTAAAGGATGCTGCACAGAACCTAAAATTGCAAGCGGTGAATAAATCTGAGTGCCAAGAAGAGATATTCGCCGATATAAAAAAACAACTGCCGGGTTGCTGCATAGACTGCTTATTGTCGGCGAAGCGGCAAGGTTATTGCGTTTGCGACTGGCGAAAGAATTGGAGCCGCGCAAGAGATATGCAGGAAATCCAAGAAGTTTATCAGATGCACATTGCACGTTTGCAGCAATATCAACAGCTCGGAATTTCACGTAATCGCCAAAAAACACCCTCATAGCAGTAATAAGTAAACACACAAAGGCGTGTGCTATACGCAAGCCGCCGCCCAATTAAAAGGGGGGCGGTTTTTTTTGTTTGTCTATGCAGTTACTGAGCGGGTTTGTTTGCGGATGTGGTTTTTAATATCGGCTGCAGTATAACCTTTCTCTATGAGGTCTAGAATTTCATCGTCTCTATCCTCGCGAGCATCTCTTTGCCAAACCCTCTTGGCATCATCCCAATTCCATTCGCCGAACACCATATTATGCACCTCCGAACCGTGTTTCTCCAAAAAATCCTTCAACACATTCTGCCTTATGCAGTCAACAACAGCACGGCTTATAGCCGAATCCCTGTCCATGCCTGCTTTAAGGTACTCTCTTATCAAATATATAAAAAATTCATAGCCTCTCAAATTTTCGCTGCGAGTTGCCATTTCCTCGTTCCTGCCTTTGTTTATGTTATAAACGTTCACCACAAGCTCAAGACTCTCAATACCTTCTTCCAAAGGCTCAATGAACATATCGGAAAGTTTCAGAACCTGCCTGTCGGGGCATTCGTCAACCCCGTTGTACAGCACTATGAACTCCGGTTTTGGTATGTACATCTTTTTAGTGCTGTAAAGACCGTCTTTGTCAATTATCTTTTCATAGTTTCTGCCCATATAAATAAGCATCTTTAGCGGCATATTAGGGTTTACCGTAGATTGGTGTTCGATAAGTACCACCAGCTTGCCTTCTATTACAAAAGAGATGTCGTTTATGCGTTCCATAAACAGCACATCATCAAGCGTTGTTATGCGAATATCGGTATCGCTGCCATAGTTGGTGTTCCTGATGGCGTTGTACAACTCCAAAAGATTGTTTTTTTCGCCGAATAGCAGAGTGAAAACGCTATCTTTGTACTTGCGGTTGGTTTTAGCTTCGGTCATTTGAATCCTCCGTTTTTTGTTCTACTTACTTAGACGTAAAAAAACGGAAAAAAAATCCTAAAAAGTGAAAATCGCATATTTTGTCAACAACTGTATGCAAAATAGCAAACTAGCAGCAGTAATAAGTAAACACTGATAAAAACCCCCCGCTGCCCCCTTGACAAAAAGTTTTTTTATTTCTACATTGTGAAATAAATGGATCTGTTCCCATTATATAATTCTCTAAGAATCACTGTGATAGCAGTTTCCTTTGCGTTCGTCCTTGGGATTCTTGCGGCTTATGCTATTTTGCGTATGCCTCAAATGTTCAAGAGTATTTGCGATACCATATTTGCTATTCCGCTTGTGCTGCCGCCTACCGTTATCGGTTATTTTATACTTGTGAGTTTGTCTCCAAGCAGCATGGCAGGTTCAAAACTTTTAGAATGGTTAGATGTGATAATCACAATGCGTTGGCAAGCGGCGGTTGTGGCTGTTGTGATTATCGCATTCCCATTTATATATCGCACTACGCGTGGCGCATTTGAAAGTTTTGACCAAAATTTGCTAGACGCAGGGCGAACGCTTGGACTGTCTGAAAAATATATATTCTTTAGAATACTTCTCCCTAACTGCAAACACGGAATTATCGCAGGAACAGTGTTAGCATTTGCGCGCGGGATTGGCGAATATGGAGCGACCAGCATGGTTTGCGGTTATATCGCAGGCAGAACCGCCACCGTTTCCACCTCCGTTGCGTATTTTTGGCAAATCGGCAGAGACGATATGGCTTTCTATTGGACAATGATAAATCTTGGAATTGCATTCGTGTTTATGGTATTGATTGAAATATTCAACAGACCTAGGGTTAGGGGATAGCTATGCTGGTTTGCAATATCAAAAAAAATCTCAGCGGTTTTGCGTTGAATGTGAATATAGAAGCGAAGCGCGGAGTGACCGCTCTTATGGGAGCATCGGGCAGTGGCAAAAGCATAACGCTTCGCTGCATAGCCGGAATTTCAAAACCCGACAGCGGGCATATTGAACTGAACGGCAGAGTGCTATTTGATTCCGAAAAGAAAATAAACCTGCCTCCGCAAAAACGCAACACAGGTTTTCTGTTTCAAGATTACGCCCTGTTCCCGAATATGACTGTTCTGCAAAATATAATGACCGGAATAAAAATGAAATTCAACCGCGAAAAACAAGCCGCGGACTTTGCAGAAACATTCCACATACACGCCCATTTAAACAAATACCCACACCAGCTCTCCGGCGGCGAAAAACAGCGTTGCGCCATTGCTCGCATTCTCGTGGGTTCGCCAGATATTCTAATGCTAGACGAGCCTTTTGCCGCTTTAGACAGCCATTTGCGTTGGGAATTGGAAACCGAACTTTCCACTTTGTTCAAAAATTTTCAAAATCCTGTTTTGTATGTATCTCACAACCGAGACGAAGTGTATAGACTAAGCGATAATATAGCCGTTATGAATTGCGGCAAAAATGAACCGATTTCCGAAAAGAAAGCCCTGTTCAAAAATCCGGCGAGCGTTCAGGCAGCAAGGCTTACGGGTTGCAAAAATATTGCGGGGGCAATCATCAAAGGGCCTCTGATTTCCGTGCAGGATTGGGGAGTGGAATTTGAAATGGCGCAAAGAGACTTGCAATATCAATATGTCGGTATTCGGGCAAATTATATCGTTCCTGCTTCTGCCGCAAACAAAGCCGATATTGCCGCCTCATTCCCGTTTGAGATAGTGAATGAAATAGAAGACACCTTCACAAATATTCTAATGGTGCGAAAACAGGGAACGAATTTGCCACCCATTCGCTGGGAAATGCCCAAAAAAGACCGAGCCGCTCTGCGAAATATGCCGCAGGAACTTGCATTTTTGCGCGAACATCTCTTGTTTTTATTTTAAAATAAGTAAATTACTTGAATGGAAAATTACAACTTATTGGAAAACAATGCGATTCAACTTCCATGCGGCGTGTTTGCTGGCGTGGCAAGCTATGTCTGCTACCCGAGCGGCGAGCTGGAAGGCGTTAAACTTTCGGAAAAGAATATGCTTCTAACTCATGTTGGCGAGCTTGTTCCTCATTACGAAGAAACCAACCGCCGCAAAAATAAATACTCCGTTGAGTTCTACAAAAACGGCATGGTAAAAGCAGCTGCCCTCAACGAAGTCCAAGAAATTCAAACACCAATAGGCGAATTTCCCGCAGAGCTTGTGACCTTTTACGAAACCGGAGAATTAAAACGCTTTTTCCCTTTAGACGGCCAAATCAGCGGAATGTGGAGCGAAAAAGACGAAAAAGCCTTAGCCATTCCCTTATCCTTTGACTTGCCATTTACATCTTTCACCGCAATAATCAGCGGGGTTGCTTTTTACAAAGGCGGCAATATTCGCAGTGTAACGCTGTTCCCTGGTGAAACCATCTCCATAAAAACAGAGTTCGGCAATATTTTAACTAGGAACGGATTTTCTCTCTACGAATCGGGAAAACTGGAATCCTTGGAACCTGCCGCCCCAACTCTGATAAAAACTCCGAAGGGCAGGGTAGAAGCCTTTGACCCAGATGCTGTTGGCGTAAGTGCCGATGTGAATTCGCTTGTATTTGGCGAAGACGGCGATGTAATTGGCTTTAATCCTGCACGCTACGGCTCGCTGCAAATGTGCAGCCCTGAAGATTGTGCGAGCTGTTCTTTGGGGTGTTCTTAAAACTTGTACCCCCTTATTTTGAGCAAATTATTGTGAAATTTACGTAAAATTTACAAAAAATAGTGTTTTTTTTGACTTTTTCGGTAAAAATAATATATATTGCTATTGATACACTTAGAGAAGGGAGGATTTCTATGAAAAAGGTTTTAGTGCTGTCGCTTTTCGCTATAACAGCGTTTGTTTCGCAAGTATTTGCAGCACCGTGCGTAGCCAGTGGACAAAAAGTATTTTGCCAATGGGCAACTGGCTGCTGGCAGGTTGATGACTCCGATGAAAGTGGAACTTTAGTAGGCTGCGAAAAGCAAGCTGGTTATTGCCCTCAATTATATACCGGTGCAACTCAAGGAAATGGCGCAAATCAATGCGCGAGTTCGGGTGGCACTCCATTCACTAATTGCGAAGGCTGTTGGGGTCAGGCAGCAGGCGTAGTATGGTGCGATTTTGGTCCTCCCAGCCAATATGGCGAAGGCGGCTGCTTCCAGAAGACAAGAGAAGACTGTGAGGCAGAGAAAGGCACAGTAGTTTCCAGTCAAAGCGAGTGCGGTAACACTGTGGCTTCTAAAGGTCCTTTCTGTTATTGGGAAGGGGATGGAGGAGAGAACAAATGCTATTGCGGCGTAGTTGATGGAGCAGCAGCAACAGCGGCAAATTGCACAGAAAGCTATGGTCTAATAGTTAATAGTTGTGACGGTTATTGCGGCACCGTTCCAATACTAAAATTCCCAAGCACCAGTCAAGCCTTGTTAGTGGCTACATTCGGTCGCAGCTTGCACATCTCCTCTGTAAGAGATGCAACCGTATCTCTATACGACATGAGCGGTGCAAAGGTATATAGCGGCAGAGTTCGTGCGGGCAATAGCGTGTTTGGTTTGGAAAAAGTGCCTGCTGGCAGCTATTATGCCATTGTTCAGTCCGGTTCCAATTACAAGAAAGTAGCTGTGATTTTGAAGTAAACCTCTGTCTGAACCCCGATTCACAGGATTACCCGAATATATGATAAGCCTATCTATAAATGCTTTATCAAATGTCGGTTATACTTATTTCAAGGATTTTCAGGATTATGCAACTCAATATGCAATCTTGTTAATCCTCTAATCGGGGTCATCGGGGTTCCAGACGTTTTCTATTTTACCCCCATGTTCATAGATATAATAGTTTTCATACTTATTGCCGTTTTTTTGGTGCTTGGTATTGTCCGTGGATTTATAGTTAGTTTGCTTTGGGCATCTTGGGTTATTGGAATATTATCCGCTTGGCTTTTTTCGGGAATATTTGAAATTATACTTACATCAAATATAGAAGGCTTGTCTCCTATTGCGGCTAGGTGCCTCGGCGCATTTTTGGCTTTTCTGATCCCTTTTTTGCTGGTTCGCATAGCGACTAAGGTGGTGGACTTTTTCGTAAAAAAATCGGCACCTTTGACATTTGTGAATCGTGTGCTTGGGGCTATTTTTGGCGTATTGAAAGGAATTGCAATATCCGCTGTAATACTAACCATTGTCCATCTTTTGCCCGTGCAGGGCAGCTTAAAGGAAGCTAGGGACAACTCCATTGCATATTCACTATACACAGTAATTCCGTTTGACAGTTTGTGGAAGGAAATTAATATATGAACAAAAAAGCAGCTTATGTAATCGCCACTTTTTTTGGCGTTGGATATTGCCCCATAGCGAGCGGCACGGCAGGTTCTTTGGCAACGCTCCCTTTTGCGTTTTTGCTCGCGTATTATGGAGGTTTTTACGCTATGCTTGCTTTCTTTGTGCTTGTTTATGCAGCAGGAACCATAGCGAGCAAAGAGGTTTTGAAATACACAAGCCATGACCCTTCTTTAATTGTGATAGACGAGGTTGCCGGGCAGCTCATCCCTCTTATGTTTTTCTCCCTTTATGAGCTTCCAGAAATTCATAAGTGGTGGCTTTATATAGCCTTACCATCTTTTGTTCTGTTCCGTATTTTTGATATTCTCAAACCCTTTCCTGCAAGCTATTTCGATAAAAAAGTGCTGAACGAGCACGGCGTTATGCTAGACGATATTGCCGCTGGCATTTACGTGCTTTTGGTTATGGTGATTTTTACTCACCCTGCCAGTTTCACTTCGTGGGCAGGGTTCGCCCTACGGGCTGTCCTGCGGACATTAAAAATTTCCTAACAATGCCTGTTTTCTTGGCGAATCTTTTGGACAGGCACGGAAATTTTTTCTACATTTCACTCCACTATGGTCTTAAAAGGCGCAGACCCGCAAAAAACACTCATAATCGCAGAAAAACCTAGCGTTGCTAACGACTTGGCAAAGGCACTCGGCGGCAAATTCCACAAGGA
>Ga0268262_10003726_pt1 | contig 16282 bp, 22 predicted proteins | sample TergutNc150P3_FD_190354 | JGI IMG/M metagenome (GOLD analysis project Ga0268262, IMG submission 190354) | Nasutitermes corniger P3 segment gut microbial community from laboratory colony in Florida, USA - Nc150 P3 (SPAdes) (version 2) | ecosystem: Host-associated > Arthropoda: Insects >... | reverse complement strand
TTGCACAAATTGGACAGTCTGTCCTCAAATAAAACCATACATTTACTTACTATCATATAAAAACATCTATAAAAGTGTGTGAAATGCAAAGATACAATTTTTTATGAAATATCCATTTAATTAATTTTCATTATTCCCGTAAATCTGTTTAATCACCTCTGCATATTTCTGATGTATCACGCTGCGTTTCAGTTTGAGGGTAGGGGAGAGTTCGCCTGTGGCAATACTCCATTCATCTTTTGTGATTTGCCAGCGTTTAATCCTTTCGTGTACCGCCAGATTGTGGTTTATTTTATCCACTTCCCGTTGAATGCGGTCAAGCACTTTTTTATCCTCAATTAACTTTTGGTTGTCGCGGAAATGCACTTTGTGTTTGCTTGCCCAGAAGTGTAAATAATTGAAATTCGGGACGATAATTGCAGATGCAAATTTCTGTTCGCTTCCGATAATGATAATATTTTCAATAAATGCGGACTCTTTAAAAGAGTTTTCCAGCAATTGCGGTGCGATATATTTCCCGTTGGAGAGTTTAAAAATTTCCTTTTTTCTGTCGGTGATTTTCAGATATTCGCCCTCCAGATGCCCGATGTCGCCGGTGTGGAACCAGCCCTCTTCGTCAATTACTTGCTTGGTGTATTCGGGGTCTTTGTAATAGCCTTTCATCAGACAGACGCCGCGTGTAAGGATTTCGCCGTCTTCGGCAAATTTCATTTCAATGCCTTCCATTACGCGTCCCACCGTCCCGATGCGGATTGCCATTTCCTTGGGATTGTTTACCGCAATGACGGGTGAAGTCTCCGTAAGTCCATACCCTTCAAAGATATACATTTTTGCAGCCGAAAACAAACGGATAATTCGTGCTTGAATAGCCGAGCCGCCCGAAACAACCAACAATTCCTGTCCGCCGAGATTTTCACGCCATTTGCTGTAAACCAACTTGTCAGCGAGACGGTGTTTGAACATGTATAATTTTGAATTATTCTCATAATCAAACTGTTCCGCCAAAGAGAAAGCCCATTCGTAAATAATCTTTTTGAAGCCCCGCAAATCTTTCCCCGCAGCACGCAGTTTGTCGTAAATATTTTCAAGCACGCGCGGAACGGCACAAAATCCGTCAGCATGAATATCTTTCATGTCGGCAGCGATAGTCCCCAGATTTTCAGCGTAATAGGTGCTGATGCCCAAAGACTGGTATTCGTAATTCATTGAGCGTTCGTAGATATGGCACAGGGGCAGAAAACTCAACATGCGGTGCGTATGGTTTTTAATCTGTTGTGCGGCATGTCCCAAAAAGTTGAAAACGAGGTTTTTGTGAGACAGCATAACTCCTTTGGGCGTTCCTGTTGTTCCCGAAGTGTAGATAATCGTAACAATCTCATCGGGGGAAATTTCCGCTTTGTTTTTCTCTACAATCGGGGCAAATTTCGCTTGATTTTGTTTGCCCAACTCAATGATTTCCGAGATATTTTTGGCATCTCTGATTTCATTTACCGTGTACACGAGCGGTTTTTCCGTCATTTGTTCGATGGCGGGCATTACGCGGTTGTAAATATTTTCGTTGCCGATAACCACCATTTTCGCATCGCAATGCTTGATGATGTAGGAATAATCGTCCGCCGAAAGAATGGCGTAAGCGGGTACATGCACCATGTTCGACAGGGCAAGTCCCATATCCAAAAAGTTCCACTCGGGACGGTTGTCCGTGATGGTAATCACCTTGTCTTGCGGCTGAAAACCCATGGACATAAAACCGTAACTCAACAAATGAGCGTTCTCAACGTATTGTTTTACAGAATACTTAATCCATTCTCCATTCTGTTTCCGTGCAAGAATATCCGTTTTATCTGGATAATTTTCCTGCAAATTCTCTAAAAGGTCAAAAGTGCGTGTAATGTTCATTTTTTATTAAATTTTGTTGTAATTTAGTTTGTTTATCTCATTAAAAAACCATATTCATAAACTTTTGGTTCAATTTTTTCTGCTAACACGTTTAATGTTTCCCGCAGATTTTTAATCAGTTCATTGTATTTTTCGTCTTCGGATTTATTGTTCATTTTTCCGTTTTCGTTGCGACCTTGAAAGTATTCTTTAATATCGTATAACGAAGCATTTATGTTAATATTAGGTTGAGTGTGATAATATATCCACAATGCTTTACCTGCATTGAGAACGGCAGTTGCTTCGGGTGAAAATATCCGTTTTATGCAGGTTTTTTCTTCCTGTTGTTCAAATAAATCTGAATATCCGTTTTGTATCAGTTTTCCGCTGATGAAACTTATCATAAAATGGCTTTCAAATTTATCTTGTGCATCAACTTCCTGTTCCATGAATGGTATCCAGTGATTTACGCCGTATTTTGAAGATATATTGTTGTTAAATAACGCATAAGCCAAACAGTTATTTTGAAATTCAAAATCTTTTTTCCATTTATTGTTAGGATAGAGAAACAAATCGCGATTATTTAACCATGTGTTATTAATACACTGTCGAACAGATAAATAGATTGACATTTCAATTAAATTATCAATAGTGATGGAAGCAACCATTTTTTTCTTTTTATAACTTTCCGCAGGATAATTTGTTATAAAAGTGTTATTATTGCTTTGCATACTTGGACCGACAATAATCATGTAGCCGATTGGACTTTTATTAAAACTGTAAAATGTAGTCCGCCAATCTGCAATAGATTTATGTTTTAAAGCATGAAAATATTTTACTCCTTTCTGCCAATTTCTTTTTACATCTTTGTCATTGAAAAATATATCTGCTTTAATCTTCTTAATATCTGCTTTTTTTGACAAGTTCCAAATAAAAAATCCAATTGGAAATTTTCCAGTAACGTTATCAAAAGTATCAGACCTACAAATAAATCCTTTTTTGTATTCTGCTTTAAAAGCACTTCTGAATTTTGCAAATTTCTCAGAAGTTATGTATTTTGGCGTACTAAAAGAGGTAAGATTTGCATCTGGTATTTCTTGATAAACCCTAATAAAAAATTGTGCAAAAAGTTCGCTTAACGCCTCTGCACCAACGAGATGCTTATAATTTGTAAAAATTTTTGTCATATTTGCTACTTGCGGAATACTCCCTTTTCCATAAGAAGAAGCCTCTGCATAGGGCGGATTAATATAGATAATCAGTTTTTTACGCCTTTTCGGGTCATTAATAATATCCTGCAACCCTTGTGGAAGTTTTGAAAAATCATCATTCAAAAAATCAAACTGAAAAACGTGGCTTTCCAAAAGATTTGCACCGTTTTTTATTCTGTCATACATAACATCTACATCTTGCTTATCCAATGTAGATGCCCACAAATTATATTTATTCGTCAAACCTGCAAGCAAATTTCCTGTTCCAGCAGCACAATCCCAAATGTAATACTCATCTTGCCAATCATTCCCAAAAACATCTGCTAAATATTTTTGCGAAAGTTCTACCCAAATTCGCGGCGTGTAGAAACTGCCTTTGCGTTCGCGAATATCTTGTGGGACAATTAAATCGCGTCTGGCAATTATGTAATCCCAATATTGCTCAATCGGCGGACGTTCATATTTTGCCCAAAATAAATGATGTGCTTTTTGATTATCAGAAAAATCTGTTTGACGAAACAATTCACCCAAATCATCTTTTCCAATAATGTATTTGTAATAATTTCCAACTAAAAAAACAGATAATTTTTCTTTAATTGATTGATTATCTATCGAAAGTAAATCAGCAAGATAAAAATCACCGTCAATAATATTGCGTTTTTTTGCTGCTTCCCAATCTACTGCAATGGTTGGTTTTACGGCATCAAACCATTTGTTGTAAATGGTGATAAAATTATTTTTATCAATGCGAATTTTAGAAGTTTCGGTTTTTCCAACAATGAAATTGATTTTTATAAATTCACGCAATTCGTTTTCGTCTTTTTCAAAATCAAAAATATACCTCTCCCCAACCCTCCCCAAAGGGGAGGGAGTTTCCCCTCCTTTGGAGGGGTTAGGGGAGGTAATGTTCTTTATCTGTTCATAAACTTGCTTAAATTCGCGAGTTTCGTGGTTGGACGGGGCAACATTCCAATTAAAATCATTTTGATAAAAAATATCTTGAATATCGGAGTAGGGGATAAAAGCAATTTTTTCATTGTCGAAACAGCCCAAAAACGGAGGCGGCAATATTTCATTGAACGTCCGTGCTTTACCGATTGTCAGTACAAGTTGGGTAAGCATTTCAAAAACATTTGTAGGTTTTTGTTTCGCCTCAGCCCATAGAAGATAAGCCTCCCCTAACCCCTCCGAAGGAGGGGAATTTTTCCCCCCTTCGGGGGGATTAAGAGGGGCTTTAACCGCAAAATCAATCTTGCCCAAAATCCGCGTACAATCAAACTTTTGAAAAAAGTCCTGCGTAACGCTGTTTTTTATTTCCTCTTCTAAAATATTTGTGTATTTCATTTTGGGCTATTTTTCATTGTTATTATTCTTTCGATATTTGGTGTAATATTTTCTTTACCTTCGTACTCAAATCATTGATAGCGGATAAATCTATTTGTTTGATATTAAATCCAATACCTTCTTTTACTTCTTCCTTGTGATTGTATATTTCATCAACAACGGACTGGTATTTTTTCATCAAAACACCGCGTTTCAGTTTCAGTGTAGCCGAAAGTTCGCCTGTGTTTGGCGACCATTCGTCCGATGCCAAACGGAAACATTTCACCTGTTCGTGCAATGCAAGTTTTTTGTTGAATGAGTCCAATTCCCGCTGTATCCGAGCCTGAATTTGCGGAAAGGTAATCAATTCGTTGTTGTCTTTGAAATGGACTTTGTGTTTGCTTGCCCAAAAGTGTAAATGATTGAAATTCGGTATGATAATGGCAGAGGTAAACTTTTCGTTTTCTCCAATTACCATTATGTTTTCAATAAATGGCGATTCTTTATATTTGTTTTCCAAAACCTGCGGAGCAACATATTTTCCCGCCGACAGTTTAAAAATTTCTTTCTTTCTATCGGTGATTTTCAGATAAATACCGTCCACCATTTCCCCGATGTCGCCCGTGTGGAACCAGCCGTCTTCGTCCATGACCTGTTTTGTGTATTCGGGGTCTTTGTAATAGCCAAGCATGAGGGAGTCGCTTTTGGTTAGAATTTCGCCCTCTTCGGAAAATTTTACCTGCACATCGTCCAAAACAGGACCTATTGTTCCGATTTTCACCATGTTGCGATTGGGATTATTCACGCTAATCACAGGCGAAGTTTCAGACAAACCGTATCCTTCGTAAATGTACATTTTTGCTGCTGAAAACAACCGAACCAAACGGTCTTGAATGGACGCACCGCCCGAAATAATGGCAAACTCATTGCCGCCGAACTTGTTGCGCCATTTGCTGTACACCAATTTATCGTAAAACGGATGCCACATTTTATACCAAAATCCCTTGTTGTAGTTGAACCGCAAACCGTGTCGGAACGCCATAAAATAAATCATTCTTTTGAAGCCCGATAAATCTTTTCCTGCCGCGTACAGTTTGTCGAAAATGCTTTCCAGCACGCGGGGAACGGTGCAAAAACCCGATACTTTTGTCTCGGCAATATCGCTTGCGATTGTCCCCATATTTTCGGCATAATAGATGCTTATCCCCAAATATTGGTGGTGATAATTCATGCTTCGCTCGAAAATATGGCATAAGGGCAAGAAACTCAATACCCTGTGCGTATGATTTAAAGGTTGGGCGCGGGAATGGCGGATAAAATTATGCACCAAATTTTTATGCGAAAGCATTACCCCTTTGGGCGTTCCCGTTGTTCCCGAAGTGTAGATAATGGTCGCAATATCATCGGGTTGCATGTTTGCCTTAATTTGCTCAACCGTTTCTGCAAGTTCTTTTCTGTGCAAAATTCCCAGACGCAACACCTCGTTCAATTCCTGCTGTTCCTCAATTTTGTCCAGCGTATATATGCCGAATTCCAACTTCAACTCGGGCAGGATAGGCGCAATTTTTGAGAAAATGCCTTTATTGCCCACCACCAACATTTTCGCGTCCGAATGATTAATAATATAATTGTAATCTTCCGCACTCAAAGTCGCATAGATGGGGACGTGGATAATGCCCAACATGCCCATCGCCATGTCCATAATGTTGAACTCGGGACGGTTGTTGCACACGGTAACAATTTTATCTCCCTTGCGCAATCCCATTTGGTGAAAGCCGTAACTCAACAGCACCGAAAATTTGTAATAGTCGTTCGTACTGAAATTTACCCACTGACCGTTGCGCTTCCCGTTTAAAATATCGTCTTTTTGATAATTTTCCTTCAACCAGTCCAACAGGTCGAAAATTCTTGTGATTTCCATGTTTTGTTATTGTTTAGTTATTATTTATTCTGAAATGCAAAGATACAATTTTTAATTGATAATTGATAATGGGGAATTGACAATGAGAAAAAAGATTTCGGCTTAATGGTCAAAAGTAATGATAAAAAGTATTCTATTTCATTGTTTTTAAAGATTTTCAGACAAAAAAAACTTTTGCGGAAGTATATTTTCGTAAAGAAACACTCTCTGATTATCAAGAAGGGATAGATTTGTTGCTGGTAAATGACTTTGTTTGCGATGGATTACGTGGGATGTTTCAATTATTTTCTCAATATTGAGTTAAAATGTGTCAATTTCATCAGATAAGTATCGTCAAGCCTTATTTAACGCAAGAGCCTGAATTATGGGCTTCTATTGAACTTTTGAACCTCGTTAAACAACTTTGTCATACCGATAAAGAACGTTTTGTCGCCCTGTTTGAACAATAGATTGATAAATGTTTTTTTCTCAAAGAACGCCGTATTAAAATAAAAACGGGCAAAACAAGATACGTTCACAAGCAACTTTAAAGCGCTTATTTGAGTTTAAAAAGGAATAAGTCTTATTTGTGGACGTGATATCTCTGTCGGAAACAATTCTTGCCAATAACATAACACTATCAATACTTGGAACGTACCATGGTATTTCCATAACAATTTCTTCGCTAGGCAACAGGCTGGGAATATAGCGTATTAGGTAGGGATTATGGTATAGCATCATTTAGGGTCTAATGGATAGATTTCTTTCGTTATCCATTCTGATTGTTGGAGACGTTGGTTTCTTTTAAACCATGGAGCGGTTGGAGTTTCTGCCCAATGGAGATGCAATTCATCTTTTCCGCTGGAAAATGTAGCACCTCGATTTTTTAACTATTCATTTTCAATTAAAAATGCTATCTTTGCAAAATCTAATAAAATAAGAATATAAAATTGCAACAGTAAGAGAGGCAGGGATTTATGAGTAAAGATGTAAAGAATAAAAATCAGCAATCAACAAAATAATGAAAAGGATAAAAGTAATTTTAATGGCAGGCGTGGTATTGTTTTCAGCTTGTCAATCGAAGAAAGAGAAGAAAAATGCAGCCATTGCAAAAGCGGAAAAAGAGTTGTCGGAAAGTTACAATCAGGATTTGCAGCACCGATTAATTGCTCTGTATCAGGATTATGCAACCGTTTTCCCCGAAGACAGCCTGTCGGCGGAATACCTTTTCCGCTCGGCAGATTTGAACATGCGGTTGGGACGAGGCGAAGATGCATTGGCGGATTTGGACGCCGTGATTGCCAAATATCCCAATTACGAGCGTCTGCCCGAATGCTATTTTATGAAAGGCTTTGTTTACGAAAATGTGTTGTATTACATTGATTATGCGCGAAAAGCGTATTATGATTTTGTAGCGAAATTTCCTTCGCACAAGTTGGCGTTGGACGCTTCCATTCTCATCACGCTTTTGGATAAATCGCCCGAGGAGATAGTGGCTTCGTTCAACGATAATGCTTCCGAGTAAATGAATATTTACAGGTCTTTCGATGCCGTTCCGCCTGTTGAAAATGCAGTTCTTGCACTGGGGACTTTCGACGGTATGCACTTGGCACACAGCCATTTGGTAGAGAAAGTGTGTCAAGAGGCAAAGAATATTGGGGGACAGTCGGTTATCATTTCCTTTCTGACACCTCCCCGAAAAATGATCTCGGCAGATTTTAATCACGCCGTCCTCACCACGCAGGACGAAAAAACGGCTATCCTCTCCGAAATGGGATTGAACAACCTGATAATCATTGATTTTACGCCCGAAATATCCAATATGAATTATGCGGATTTTGCCAATTTTCTACAAACGAAAATCCGTATAAAAAAAGTTATTCTCGGTTACAATCATCATTTTGGGAAAAACAGAGAGGGCAATTTTGCCGTTTTGCAACAGTTGGGAAAAGAACAGGGTTTTGAGGTGGAAGAGATTGAAAAACAGACCATAGCGGGATTGACAATCAGTTCGTCCGCTATCCGCCAAGCCTTGCAGTGCGGGGATATTGCAACGACTAACAAACTGTTGGGATATAATTATTCTATTGGTATTCAAGTGCTTGACGGTAAAAATAATTTTCAGTACGATAAACTTAAATTATTACCGAAAAATGGACGTTATGCGGTGAAAATAAATGCGGAAAATCACATTTTAACGGTGGAATTTCCGTGTCTTCGGGTGGATAATTTAGGGGTAGGGGAGTATAAGATTGAGTTTTTGCCTTGAATTAATTAGCCCTCCGAATACACCAAATTCCCCTACTCATACAACGGAAAATTGAGCAAACTAACCGCTCCACCTACCGCTAAATTCACAATTTTATTTCACTGAACAGTTTCCAACATCTTGTTGATACCGAAACTGTTACAATCGATAAAACAAATCGCCCTCTTAGCAGAGAGAAAGGCAAAAAGGAAATTTAGGCAAAGATGCCGAATTAAACAACTTGGAAAGCGGTTGGAACTGTGTCCACTTCAATGTGGCGGTCAATTTTGTCAAAGGGAAAGGCGAAGAAAAACAGACCTTAACGCAATGGTATGGTGTGAGTTAGTTTGTGAATAGCGAAGTAATACTTCAACATCTAAAAAAAGGGGCGAAAGTCGTAGTTTGCGGGAGTTTGGATGCAGAAGTCCGAAAACCATCTACAAAGATGGTAAAAATACCATTCAAATAGTGGTGAAAAAAGTCGGGACGAAAAAACGCAAAAAGACAAAAAATAGGGTAATCTTTGGAGATTATTCATTTGTTTGAGTTAGGGTTATTTGTTTAGTCCTAACTTTGATTTTATGTATATTTAATATTTGTAACAATACAATCGCATTGAATTTAAACTGATTAGGAGGAATTTTTTATCAATATCCTCAATAAACCAAGTATCATTGTCCATGTAGATTAATCTATCTTGAACAAGATATGTTCCGTTAGATTGCGCCTGTTGTCCCAAGTACGCAAACGAAAAGGAATAGCTCCCGTTTTTGTTAAACGTAATATTCCCATAATCAGGAATATAACTGTGTCCCGCATACTCAATCGTTGAAATAGTCCATTCGATTGGAATGTGTCTATAATGATGCGAAAATGGATTTAATAGTTGTACGTAAAAAAGACACTCAAGATATTATAAATATCTGTATATCTGCATTTTGCAATTTGTCTTATAATTTATATTATCCGTAATAGCATTAAACAATTTGATATACAAGTGATTAGCATTCATTTTCAAAAAATAAACTTAAAAACCATTCAATTATCACACAGAAAAATAGGTTATATTTTCATGTAATTCAATGAATTACGAATTTTAATAATATAAATTTTTGTACAACTATTTAATTCTCTGTTTTTTAATTATATCTTTGTAAACAGATACTTTAACGATTAAGTTTACAAATTATGGGAGTTCAAGAAAAACGACAGAAGGATAGGGAACGGCGTGTGTGGGCAGACGAAAACAAAGAGTTTGTTACTCCTTATCTGTTGATTGCCAGCAAGCAAATGACCGCAAAAAAAATTATGAAAAAGTTAAACCTTTCTAAGACAGAGTTTAACGCGTTAGAAAACAAATATTTGCAGTTGTATCATGGAAAATCAGAGTAAAACCACGTTCAGTTTACGGCTGACAACGGAACAAAAGGCATCTATGCAAGATTGGCAGGGACAGTTTGCCAATCAAACGGAATTTGTGGAGTTTTTGTTGGAACGGTTGCAAAACAGAAACAATTCGCAACAGGTTGAAAATGAAAATGTTGTAAAATCGGAATTTTTGCCGTATGAAACGGAACTCTTGCGATGGGTTTGCGAGCGGGAGAGTACGGAAGATGTGAAAATTGAAATTAACGAGTTATTTCGGCTTATGTTTATTGCCTTTTTTGTGAATGGAGATAAATTCGCTTTTAACTCAATTCCTAACAGTGTAATTAACAGGATTAAAAAAGAATTTTCAAATGATTAGTAAGATGATAAAACCATTAATCCCAATTGTCAGAAAGCATTTGGAAATGGGAAAAATTGAGGAGTTGCTGGATACGGCGAAGGTCGAATCTTGCAAGGATTTTCAACTAAACGATGGGGGGACAATTGAATATATGATAACAAAGCGTGTTATTGACGAGAAACCTTGTTATCTCGTTGTTTTTGTGGAATTAACTTCCCAAGATGTAGTTATACCATTGAAAACTTATAAATTGTTGGATTTGATTAATTTAATTTTGGAAAAAATATGAAAATTGAAACCGTTGATAAAATTGATAGTGGTAGTAACGGTTTAACCTTAGCCGAATATAAGCGTAGTTTACAGGAAGATAAACAAGTTTTTGAAGATGTAAACAACGACACGGACGATTATCTGGATGGTGAGGAGACCGTAACAGAAAGCGTTGAAAATGAACCGGAAACGCTGAATATTACCGAAACATTGAACACGAACGAATTAGCCGAAGTGTTGGTTAATGTTTTCAATGTCGGTTTCAATATTTTTGCCCGTACTTTTTCGCGTGGTCATGTTGATAAACAGGAATTTGAAGCGACACGAGAGGAATTAACCACCATTCGTAAACCATTGGCGAAATACCTAAAAACGAAAAACATTGAAATGTCTGCGGGGACAGTGCTTTTAATTGCTGTTTTGATGGTATATGCCCCGAAAACATTCATGTTGATTTCAGCAAAAAAACAGGCAATCAAAGAATTACAGGAAAACGATGTCAAGGCGGGCGAAATTTGATATAATTGTAGGGGCTACGGGTAGCGGAAAGTCTACGTTTCTTTTGGAAAATGTTGTTAAACCATTGAAAGAGAAGAACGAACGGATATTGATTTTCAAAAATGAAGTCAATGCGGACTGGGCAGACGTAGATTTTTTGAAAAATTATGACGAATTGAAAACCTTTACAGGCATTCGCAAATTGAACTTTCGGGACGGACGTTTCCAGAAGTTGCGGAACTATCGGAATGGGGCGTTGATTTTGGAAGATTGCAGGGGTTACATTGAGTTGCAAAGCAAAAAAGAAATGGACGATTTTTTGATATTCCGCAGGCACGTAAACATTGATTTGTTTGCTGTTTTTCATGGACTTACAGACGTGCCACCGCGTTTTTTCATACACGCCGACAGGTTGGTGCTTTTTTCTACAAATGATAATATAAATAAACGCAGTAAGGAGATTTATCAGGAACGTTTGCAGAAGATAGACGAAGCGAGAAAACGCGTTGAAAACCAAGTAAATAAAGGAAACAAATATGCTTATGAAATTATTAATTTAGATATAAGATTATGACAGATTTTTTTAAACAGAATTGGAAAACGATGTTGATTTGCTTTTTAGCGGCAATCATAGTATTTTTGCTGTATCAGAATGGAAAACAGCGACTTAAAACAGCCCCCTTGCAACAAAACAACCTGAAACAAGCAGACGGTAAGGAAGTGAAAACGGAAACGGTAATTGAGTCATTGCCGTTGGAAGATGTGTTTTCGCAATATCGGTCTGGACAGATTGACAGGGAGACGGCAATTGCTAAAAGCGGATTGCCCCAAACGACATTTTACCGTAAATTAGGAAAATATGACAAATCCAATGTTATTCAAGGAGATAGCACAAATGCTTAACGTTACAGAATATACGTTGCGACAGTTGCTCAAAACTTCAAAAAATGAAGATTTTAGGAATTTTGCTTCCAAAAAAGGCACAGGGTCATATTATTATACGGGTATTGAAGTCGATTTTATCATAAAAAACGTGTGTAGTTCATTGTAATATTTGATTTATTTAATTTATTTGTGCTTAAATTTGCTCATTTGTGGTTAAATGTGCGTAATTGTAAGCAATTGTGGGTAAGACACTAATTTTCTTGTGTTTTGCCCTCTTTTTTATTATATCTTTGCAAATCATGGAAGATAGAATATTGAAAATCGGATTGGCGGGGATAGTGGTAGTCATTATTTGGCTTTTTCTCAAAAAGAAAGGGACGGGTAGTGGTGATGCTGGGGGTGAAGCAAAAAAGACCGAGACCGTTAAAGAGAAGAATGCACCCGTTGCAGGGAATATTGTAAATTCTAATATTTCAACGCGTTCTGAAATTGTGGCATCTAATCAAAATATTTCAATACCCAATGGTATAGGTTTTAAAATGAGCGATACACGAGGTTATTTTATTTGGGATAAGGAAAAGGAAATTTGGGTTCAAAGTTTTAAAAGTTCAGGTTATGACGTTTCTGGTTTTGATTTTAGCAAATTAGGCATAATACAAACAAATGTGGGCTTCTTTGTTTTTGACAATGGCGAATGGATACCCGTACATAAAGGCAGATAATATATGAAAAACAAAAAAGTAATAACGGCAATTATCGTGTTGATACTCTTAGGAATAGGGGGTGTTACTTTTTTGGTTATCCGCCGACAGAGGCAAAATCCCCAAACAAAGAAGGACAGCATCGGCACACAGGCATCACAAGCGGTGAAAGAAGCGGTTTCGGGATATGTTAAGGAAAGTTTCCCATTACGCAAAGGTATGCGGGGGGAGAATGTTAAGAAATTGCAAACGGCATTAATGATGGCGGGTTTGGATGTAGGTCCTTCGGGGGCAGACGGCAAATTGGGCGAAAATACATTGTGGGCTATTCGGATATTTTTCAATAGTCCAATGAAATTTGAAGTTTCGGAGACAGAATTTTATTTATTAACTAATTCGTGGAAGTAATTATGGCAGGGAATAAGGACATGTTCGGTTTTTTAGGAGGAGATTTTAAAACAAAAATATTTTCTATCATTATCATTTTGATAATCATTGTCTTATTGTTTTGGGGTGGCAAAAAGTTATCTAATTACATTAAGTCGTTTAAGATTGCAGAACGCATGGAAATTGCAGAATTGGCATCGCAGGGCGTAAAAGTAAGTTACACCGATGCCCAATTTAAAACTTATGCCGATACGCTGGAACGAGCAATGAAAGGCTTGGGTACGGACGTAAATTCGGTACATAACGTGTTTAAATTAATGAAAAATAGGGCTGATGTTTTGAAATTAATTGAAAAATTTGGTGTGCGTGATGGACAGGATTTGAGACAGTGGCTTGATGCTGAAATTATGCTTTATATGAAAGATATTAACGGCATATTAGCCAGAAACGGAATTGATTATACATTTTAAATATTAACATAAAAATAAAAAAAAATGAAGAAGTTTTTTTCAGACAATTTATGGATTATTGCCATCGTATTAGTGGGCGTTGTAGGGGCAATTGGCTACAACAATTATAAATCAAGCGGTTCGTTTTTCAAAGCGGTTAAATAGTTATGGCAGACTACGTTGATTTAGCAAATCGTAATTTAACAAATAATTTTACAGGAGGGAAAAGTATGACAAATGTAATTTCAGCAACCGCCGACAAATTCGGCATGAACATCGTGAACAACGGGGCTACGCCTGTCAATGTGGCAATAATTCCAGGGCATTACCCGATTGCAGCGGTTTTGTTCAATAGGGTTGTTTTCAACAGTGTATATGAATTGAGAAAAGATGGAATCCCCGTTGAATTCGTAGCAGCGGACGGCACAACAACTTCGGGAGAGCAATCAATCACCTGTATGCCAACGCGTCCAGAGAAAACGATTGCTGCGTTTTTGAACTATATCAAAACCAATCCCAAAGGGGTGGCACAAATTTCGTTGCGTTCGCCAAGCGGTAATGTTAGTGTGTATCAGAATACCATTCAGTTACAGAAAACGAACCCGTTCAACCAACCCGAACGTATTCCAATTAGTACGGACATGTTTTTCAGTCCAATGCAGTATCAGGACACGCGCGTTGATATTGACATGTTGAGTGCAGGTTTGAACTTGGACGATACATTGTTGATGTTTATCACGCTGCCCGCCAATGCGACTTTGGGAATTGATTTTGTGTTCACGTCTCAACCATTTCCTTATATGTAAGTCATGGGATCAAGCAGGGCAATATTAAGTATTGGTTCGCAGTCTAAACCGATTTGGAGACATGTAACGGGAGTACAGAAGACTGAGGTAGAACAGACGACTACCAAACCTACAAAAGATATTTGGGGCAATGTATCGTCCATTTTCGGAAGCGTTTCAACAGGTATTAGTTCCATTTTCGGCTCATTGACTTCAAGGAACGAGTTGCAGATGCAACAAAATGCCCTTGCAGCTCAACAACAGCAGAAAGCGGGGCAAACCGTGATGTGGGTTGTTGGCGGCGTAGTGTTGCTGGTGGTGGTAGTGCTTATTATGCGTAAATAATGGCGATAATATGGGAAACGTCTGAATTAATGGGAACAAACCCCGCATCAGTGAATATGATAACGGGCGATATATTGTTAAATGAAGACGTTTACCCACGATTGCCGAAATTCACGCAAAAGTTCATACTCGAACACGAATATGCACATTACGACCTCCAAACCGACAGCGAGGACTTGGCAGACAAAACAGCATTGCAACGCTTGTATAAGTCTGAATATCAATCCTTAAAAAAGAGCGTAAAGGCGTTGGCGGACTTTTTGGAGAACGGAAACGAGCGGATAGAAATAATTTATAACGAGGCATTAAAATTAGACAGAATGGATTTAAGATTGAAAAGTAGAGGGACGCAAAACCACATTTTTCCGTATTATCAGTTGCGGGCAGACGGCGGAGAGAGTGAAAGTCCCGAAGTAGCAGAAACGGGCGGTGCAGAAGTGCGGGGCGGTCGCCGTAGCGGCATGAGTAGACGTTTTGTAACGGTAATGGGTTACACGTTCACGGTTGGGGAGTTGTTATCAATAGGTTTATTGGTATTGTTGTGGTTTCAAGGACGTAAAAAGTAGATTATGGACAGGGGTCGTGCTTTTATCGAAAAAAAAGGTATTCGGAATCCTGTAAAATTGGCTTCTAAATATGTCTTTAACTCCTTTGACGGCAGAGATTTTGAAAATCCTGATACTGCCATGAAGATTTTTATAGATGACCCAAGGTATCAAGTGGCGGTTTCGAGTACGGACACAAGAAGCGACAACAGTTCCGAAAGCAACACGCGCAATACAGGGACGACCGTAACAACAGTTAGAGGTACAGGAGGAGAACCGCCTATCAATACTAGAGAAACGAATACTACAGGAGGGAACGGTGATGAACCGCCAAAAGAAGTTACCCCGCCTATAGATGTAGTAACAGGGAGGGTTGTTATGGGAGGCGGTACGGCAAATAGTAGTATAGACAGCAAACCCGAAGAAAGCCGTTTTGACATCAAAAAAACGCTTATAATTTCGGCGGTGGTGATTGGTTTTTATTTAATATTTTTTAGGAAAAATGGTAGATAAACGAACTTTATATGCACCTAATTCGCAGTGGCAACATGCTATCAGCGTAAAAAAAACATCATCGTATTGGAGAAGTATGTTTTTTGATTACTTGAAACAGGGAAAAACGGAACAGACAATTCGCCGTTTGGTAACGCAACCCAGCAAAACATGGTATCCCACTGCCCATTCGATGTACGATGCGGGTATGTCGCAGGCGTTGGAGGATTACAGGCGTTATCTGGAAGATATTCGACGAGCGGAAATGAAAGGTCAGCAGGCTACGGAAATGGGTTTTATTTATGACCAAAAGGGCAATGTCTGGGATACCACTACGGGAAAATTAGTAAGGGAAGAACCCCATGAAGATAGTCCTAAAAAGAACGATAGCAGTATGTTGTATGTGCTGATAGCGTCCGCCGGTTTGTTGTTATTTATGATAATTCGGAAAAAGAAAAAAGGGTAATATGTGGGAGGCAATAATCGGTGCGGTTGTAGGAATTGGGACGTCAATATATGGGTTTGTCCAATCGAAATTTGATGCGGAGAAAGGGCAAATTATACAGATAGTGAACGATTATGCGTATAACAAAGGCTATTCGATTGACCAAATTTACGACCTGTATCCGAAATTGT
>Ga0268262_10003725_pt1 | contig 16282 bp, 14 predicted proteins | sample TergutNc150P3_FD_190354 | JGI IMG/M metagenome (GOLD analysis project Ga0268262, IMG submission 190354) | Nasutitermes corniger P3 segment gut microbial community from laboratory colony in Florida, USA - Nc150 P3 (SPAdes) (version 2) | ecosystem: Host-associated > Arthropoda: Insects >... | reverse complement strand
GCCTTTTTTTCTTTCATGCTTAGCCCCATTAGGACGCCCTCCTTCAGGCATCCTTAGTTTAATTTGGGTAACATTTTCTATTTGAGGCATGAACTCTTTTCGGTAACATTTTTCATGAGGCAACGCGTCCCCTTCCCATTATTTAAAAAATAATGTAAAATATCTCAATATCGTCTAGGAGGGCGCTTATGGGTTTTTATGATGCAATAGTGAGTGTAAATGATGCGGTAAATAGCCTTGTGTGGGGACCGCCTATGCTCATCTTAATCGTTGGGACAGGTATTTTCCTTACGATCATGGTTAAATGCTTTCAGGTTTCCAGAATCAAAATTTGGTGGAAAGGTACTTTCGGACAGCTTTTTAAAAAGAAGGGAGAGCAGGATAAAAACAATATTACTCCCTTCCAGGCAGTAACTACCGCTCTTGCATCTACAGTCGGTACAGGAAACATCGTCGGCGTGGCGACGGCTATTGTCCGCGGCGGCCCTGGCGCTATTTTCTGGATGTGGGTTTCGGCGTTTTTCGGCATGGTTACCAAATACGCGGAGGTCGTCCTTGCGGTAAAATATCGCGAAGTCGACGCGAACGGCGTACACCACGGCGGCCCTATGTACTACATAGAGAAAGGCCTGAAAATGAAATGGCTTGCCGTCATTTTTGCCATATTAGCGACTCTTGCCACCTTTGGTATCGGTAATATGACCCAGGCAAACTCTATCGCAGGCTCGATGGAGACAACTTTCGCGATTCCCAAATTAGTTACCGGGTGCATAATTGCTATACTCGCCGGGCTTGTTATAATCGGCGGTATCAAGAGGATCGCTCAAGTTACCGAGAAATTGGTTCCGTTTATGGCAGTTTTCTATGTCATTGGCGCTCTGATAATTATTTTCGCCAACATTGCGAAAATTCCAGGCGTATTTGGCATGATTTTCGCAGGCGCGTTTAATACCAATGCACTTGAAGGCGGCTTAATGGGCTATATTATCATGAAAGCCATGCGTTTCGGCGTCGCCAGGGGTGTTTTCTCCAATGAAGCCGGTATGGGTTCAGCGCCTATAGCGCACGCCGCTTCAAACGAAAAAGACCCTGTAAAGCAGGGGCTTTGGGGCATTTTTGAGGTTTTTGTTGATACCATTATTATTTGCAGTCTGACAGGGCTTGTTATCCTTGCTTCCGGTATAAGTAATTTTACAGCAGGCCCAGGCGCCAAAGATTTTGTCGGCGGACTCTATTCAGGCTATGACCTTACCTTAGCGGCGTTCTCTGCGCATTTTGGCCAGGCAGGCGGCATATTTGTAACGCTCGGCATACTTCTCTTTGCCCTTTCCACCATACTGGGCTGGTCATATTATGGCGAACAGAGTATCCGGTATTTCTCAAAAAACAGCAGCATTATTGACGGCTACAAAGTCGTATTTATTGTGTTCACCATTATTGGAGCCATGGGAGGACTGGCGCTTATCTGGGATATCGCCGATACCTTGAACGGGCTTATGGCTATCCCGAACCTTATCGCTGTACTTCTTCTCTGCAAAGTGGTCTTAGACCTGACGAAAGAATACGTCGCAAAGAACAAATAAAGAAGATATTTCTAAAGCAATCTCGGCAAATGCCGCGGCATTTGCCGCAGCCTCAGCCGGGATTGCTTATAAGGATGAACAGGTTCCTTGTCTCTCTTATTCTGGGAGCGTTTTTTTTATCTTCCTGCACAATTAACTCAGGCAGGCGGACTTTTGAACTCCCCTCAATTCCGGAAGAAGTCGTAACTCCCAGAATATTCACAATAATTGATTACAAAAACAAATCTGTTGGAGAAGCTGTTCCCGAATGGGTCAATCTCTACTTAAATTCAGGCCTTCGCGAGGTGGAAGCTCTAAGAACCTATCAGGGAAGCTATGTATTTGTCCACAGAAACGAAGGAAACAATTTTAACGCCTTGCGGCTATGGCAAGACAATTTTTCAGTGGAATTGGATTTTCCACGGCTGGCGGCGGCCAGAATAGAAGCGCGTTTCAGCGCTTCCATCTCCTACCCTGACGAAGAATACGGCGCGTTCTATGAAGCGCTGATCCGCGCCACCTCGGACGCTTCATGGACAGGGGCAAAAACGGAAGATGACTTTTGGATTCGCAAAAGATACCCCGCCAACGAAACGGAGGGCGAACAGGAAAACTGGGAGTTTCTAATCCTTATAACAATGGAAAAATCCCGCTTTTCATCCCAGCTGGGGAAAATTTTTGAAAATATAAATCCTGTCCCCCCGCCTGACAAAAACCAGATTGCGGCAATCAATCAGGTCAAAGAACGGTTTTATGAAAAGTTTTAAGTAAAAAACATCCTTGCCTATTACGACGTAATTATTATTACGACGTAATTATTATTACGACGTAATTATTATTACGACGTAATTACCATTACGACGCTTCTTCAAACTGGCTGTAGTAAAGCTCGGCGTAGAATCCGCCTTTTTCCAGCAATTCTTTATGGCTTCCGCTTTCAACAATATCGCCGTCTTTCATGACAAGGATCTTGTCGGCGTTTTTAATGGTAGAAAGCCTGTGCGCGATAACAAAAGATGTCCGGCCATGAGTCAGCTTGTCCATCGCTTCCTGGACAAGCCTTTCAGTGCGGGTATCCACCGAGCTTGTCGCTTCGTCCAGAATAAGCAGCGGGGAGTTTTGGATCATAGCCCGCGCGATGGTAACAAGCTGTTTTTGACCTGCCGACAGGTTCGCCTTGTCGTTCAACACGGTATCATACCCTTGCGGCAATGTGTGTATGAAGTGATGGATGCTGACTGCTTTGCAGGCGGCTTCCACTTCTTCATCGGCAACGCCCTGTTTGGAATATATAATGTTTTCCTTGATAGTGCCTTCAAAGAGCCATGTATCCTGTAGAACCATGCAAAATTGGTCATGCACATTTTCCCTCGTAATTTGACTTGTCGGCATACCGTCAATACAAATCTCGCCGCCGTCCAATTCATAGAAGCGCATCAACAGGTTTACCATTGTTGTCTTGCCGGCGCCGGTTGGCCCGACGATGGCGATCTTTTGTCCGGCGTTAACCGTTGTGGAGAAATCGTGGATGATGATTTTATCCTTTTCGTAGCCGAAGCGGACATTCTTAAATTCGACATGGCCTTTGATATGCTCCAGCTTATCACGCTTCTGGCTTTCATCGGGCAGTTCTTCTTCATCGAAAAACTCAAAGACACGCTCGCCAGCGGCGGCTGTCCTTTGAAGCTGCTGCATGGATTGGGCCATCTGGGATAGCGGCTGTGTAAAGAAGCGGATATAGATCATAAACGCGACGATTACGCCAAATGAAATCGTGCCGTTCATGGCAAGAGCCGCGCCGACCACGCAAACAGCCACATAACCGAAGTTCCCGATAAAATTCATGATAGGCATCATCAAGCCGGACATAAACTGAGACTTCCATCCGCTCTCGTAAAGCGTACCGTTTATTTTCTCGAATGCCGCTTTGGCCTTTTTGCCGCCGTTATATGCCCTGACAACATTGTGTCCCGAATAAATTTCCTCGATATAGCCGTTGATGTCGCCAAGTCCCTGCTGCTGAGCCTTAAAATGCTTTTGGGATTTCTTCATGATGAAGGTCATCAGTACAAAACCAACAACGGTGGAAGCGACAGCGACTAACGCCAGCATCCAGCTATTGTAGATCATCATGATTAGCGATCCGGCAAACATGGTAATTGCCCTTACCAAATTGTCAATGCTTTGGTTCATTGTTTGCCCTATGGCATCCACATCGTTGGTAACCCGGCTTATGACATCGCCGTAGCTTGTTTTATCGAAATACTTAAGCGGCAGCTTATTGATTTTCTGCGATATACCTGTCCGCATTTTTTTTGATATTTTAGCGGTTACCGTCGCCATGATAAAATTTTCAGTAAAACTGAGAATTGCCGAAGTCGCGTAAAAGAGAACAAGCAGCATACCGATGTTGTAAACAGCGTCCATGTCGATTGCGCCCAAAACGGGGACATTGTTTATTATCGCGGGAAGTCCCTTCGCGATTTCATTAGCCATGTTTCCAAGTTTGTTCGGGCCGGCGATTTGAAGCGACGTACCCAAAGCCGCAATGACAAGGGCAACTACGATAATGGGCATATAGCTTTTGCAATAGCGTATCAGCTTGACCCAGGTCCCCTTAAAATCCTTTGCTTTTTCGCCCCCGCCCATCATACCGCGAGGCCCTCCCATGACCCCGCCGAATCTGCCCGGCCTTTTTCTTTCAGTATTATCACTCATGACGCCAATTCCTCCTCGCTTAACTGAGACATGGCAATTTCTTTATATACGGCGCAGTCGCGGAGCAATTCCTTGTGGGTTCCCTTGCCGACAATTTTGCCTTCATCAAGCACGATGATCTGATCCGCGTCCATGATTGTGCCGATCCTCTGCGCGACGATCAGGTTTGTTACCCCTGAGGTTTCTTTTTTCAGTTCATTCCTTAGAACGCGGTCGGTTTTATAGTCAAGAGCCGAGAACGAATCGTCAAATATGTAGACTTCCGGCTTGCGGCACACCGCGCGGGCAATGGCAAGCCGTTGTTTCTGACCGCCTGAAATGTTGGCCCCGCCCTGCGATATGGACGCGTCATATATGCCGTCCATTTTCTCAACAAAATCCGCGGCCTGCGCGATTTGAACGGCTTTCTTCACATCGCCGATACCGTATTCCTCTTTGCCGTTATCGCCATAAGCCACATTGGATTCCACCGTGCCTTTAAACAGTACCGCCTTTTGGGGGACATATCCGATTTTATTCAAAAGCGATTCCAGCTTGTAATGCTTTACGTTTACGCCGTCGACTAACACTTCGCCTTCAGTCGCGTCATAAAAACGTGGGATAAGGTTGACCAGCGTTGTTTTTCCGCTGCCGGTTGAGCCTATAAAAGCTACCGTTTGACCCCGTTTCGCCGTAAAACTTATATCCTCAATGACAGGTTTGGCCGCGTCCGGATACTTGAAGCTGACAGACCTGAATTCGATCTCGCCGGTAACGCCCGGTTGTCCGTCGGTTTCGCTGCCGTCCAATATTTGCGGCTTTGTATCCAGCACCTCATTGATACGTTTTGCCGAAACGCTGGCGCGGGGCAACATAATGAAAATCATCACAAGCATCATAAACGACATAATGACTTGCACGGCATAATTCGAAAACACAACCATATTGGCGAATATGGTCAATTTGTCCATCGCGCCCGCCGCGTTGATCAGGTACGCGCCTATCCAGTAAATCGCGAGCGACAGTCCGCCCATCATTAACTGCATAACCGGCATCATTAAGGCCAAAGCGCGGTTTGTAAACAGTTGGGTGCCTGTAAGTTCCTTGTTGGCCGCTTCAAATTTATTTTCCTGATAATCTTCGGCGTTATAAGCGCGGACGACGCGCAAGCCGGTCAAATTTTCTCTCGTTACGCGGGTGACGTTATCGATCAGGGTCTGCATCCTTTTGAATTTTGGCATAACGAATATCATGAGTATCGTAACCATCACTAACACGATCAGGACGCAAACGCCCGTGGCCATCGACCATTCATAGCCTTTGCCCAGGATTTTGGTGATGGCCCATACCGCCATGATGGGGGCTTTGATAACCAATTGCAGGGCCATAACGATAAGCATTTGAACCTGCATAATATCGTTTGTTGAGCGCGTGATCAGGCTGGATGTTGAAAAGCGGTTGATTTCTTCCATTGAGAAGGATTCGACTTTATTGAACAACAGACTGCGCAGCCGCTGCGAAAATGACGCGCAGATTCTTGCGGCAAAAAACCCGACTATGATCGCGGCTACAAGGCTGCCGAATGTGCACAGCAACATATAGCCGCCATTCAGCCAGATGTCGTCCATCGCGCTGCCCGGCGTCTGTGTCAGCCTCGTTATTACCGCCATATAGTCGGGGAGTTTCAGTTCAAGCCAAACCTGCGCGACGATAAAGATCAGGCTTAACCCTGCCATAAGCCATTCCTTCGGCTTGAGGTACTTGAGAATTTTTAACATTAAGTAAATCCCTCCGTTTTTACCATAAAGTATACGCTGTTTGGTTTGTCAATGTCTTGACCCCCGCCCTTCCCCTCATTAGGCTCTAATCATGGAAACAAGCTACATTCAAATGTTTTCTGCGGAAAACATGCAGACGATACCGGGGATACTCCTGTGGGGAATCGAAGTAATCAAGGTAATTCAAAGGCTAAAAAGCCCTGCCCTGACGGCGGTGCTGAAGCTTATTACAGAGCTGGGAACCGACAAATTTTATCTCCCGGCAATTTTATTTATTTTCTGGTGGATTGACGAAAAGAAGGGGTTCCGCCTGGGAATTCTTATGCTTTTATCCGCGTGGATAAATTCCCTTTTAAAATACACTTTCAAACAGCCCAGGCCTTTTAATCTGGATCCGTCTTTGGGCCTGGCTTACGAAGGGACTTACGGCGCTCCATCAGGGCACGCCCAGTATTCGCTTTGTTTTTGGGTTCCGATGGCCGCGTGGCTTGCCGGGGGAAAACCCGGACGCAGGCGCATCGTTGTCTGGGCCTCGGCAATATTTTTCGTTCTATTGATTGGCTTTACCCGCCTTTATTTGGGCGTACACTTCCCAACCGATCTCTTGGCCGGCTGGGGCGTGGGCGCAATAATCCTTCTTTTGATGTACGTTCTAAGCCCGCTTTTTACAAAACACCTGGCCGGCCAGACCCGCTTGCAAAACATTTTGGCTGCCCTTGCGACGCTTGTCATGATCAGCGTTTACCCCGGCGACAGATCCCTCCCAGCCGTTTTTCTTGGCTTTTGCGTCGGCTACAACATAATGAAAAAGAATTTCCCTTTTTGTTCGCAGAGCGAGATAATAAAAGAAAAAAAACTTTCGGTTATGCTGTTACGGTGCATTACAGGCTTTGCTGGCCTGGTTGCCATTTACTTTGTACTGAGGCTGCTGTTTCCCGGCGAGGGGAGCCTTTTCAGCTACATTCCCCTTTGGAGCCAGTCTTCCCCGTTTTACGAGCTGGGGCGCTTCATCCGCTACGGCGTGGTCGGGCTTTGGGCGTCCGCCGGGGCTCCGATGATTTTTCAGCGCATGGGGCTTTCTTTCACGGCGGGTAACACTGAAGAACCCAAAAAATGACTAGTCCTTTTGAAAGACTAAAGCTTTACTTAAATTTTCTCACGCAGAGGCGCAAAGGACGCAGAGAGCCATAAGTAATGAGAAAGCTAGATTCCTCTTTCCTGCTTATTCTCATCATGAAAATAAGAAAATACATATGGGAAACGCAAAATTTGGTAATAACACATAGTTCTCTGCGATCTCCGCGAGCTCTGCGTGAGGATATTTTTGAAACTATTTTGCAAGAAATATTTATGGAGTAAAGAATTAAATGTTACAGAGTACCAAGCCTGACTACGGCGACAAGGACCCGATAGCCGCACTTGCAACCGCGTTTGGTGAAAGCGCCCTTGCCGTTATCAGAACATCCGGCTCAAACGACCGCGGCAAGAGCGCCATCGATCTGCTTGCGGAAATTTTTTCAAGGCCGCAGGCCCTGCTCTCCACTGCCGGAAACACGGTAGTCCACGGCTGGATAGTTGAACCGCTTGATTCAAACGGCAAAACAAGAAAGAAACTGGATGAAGTTCTCGTCTCCGTATACCGCGCGCCGCACAGCTACACAGGCGAGGACAGCGCGGATATTTCCTGCCATGGGGGCATTGCGGCGGTAAAAGCCGTTTTAGCGGCTCTTAAAAAGGTCGGTTTTCGTGAGGCCCTTAAAGGGGAGTTCACTTTCCGCGCCTTTATGAACGGCAAGCTTGATCTTACCCAGGCAGAATCGGTAATGGAGCTTGTCGCGGCAAAAACAGGCCGCGGCAGAGAGCAGGCGGTAAGGCGGCTCAGCGGAGTTTTGCAGCGGGAAATATCCGCCATTAAAGAGACGCTGGTGGAAGTCCTGGCAGCTACGGAAATATTTCTCGATTACAGCGAGGATGAGTTTTTATCGCCTGACGAAGAAAGCGAAGGTACGCTTCCAGATAAAGCCCTGGCGGAAAAGGCCGCCGGAAAGCTTAAGGCGCTCTCGGAGCTTTGGAGCCGCGAAAGAATCTACGCCGAAGGCGCTCTGGCAGTTCTGGCGGGCTGGCCGAACGCGGGAAAATCAAGCCTCTTCAATTACCTAATCCGCGAGGATCGTTCTATTGTTACGGATGTCCCCGGCACTACCAGGGACTGGATTGAAGCCGTCATCTCCCTTGATGATATACCGCTCCGTTTGGCAGACACAGCGGGCTTGAGGAAGACGGACAAAAACACGCCAGACTCGAAAGCAATTGACGAAGCGGAAAGAATCGGCGTTGAACGTAGCATGGAGCTTCTGGAAAAGGCCGATCTTGTTCTTTATGTGGTTGACGGCGTTAAAGGCTTCACCGACGATGACCGGGATTTTATAGCGAAGCATAGCGAAACGCGAAAAGATAAGCCGCTTGTAGTCATCTGGAACAAAGCGGATTTAGGAGCCTGTCGAACTTGTAAATTTTTGCGGCAAATAACCGCAAAAATTTCCGATTTTAGGGCTCCTTTTGGAGTTTGTAAGGAAGAAAATGCTCAAAAAAAATGTTTTTTCGCATTTTCTCAATCAGAAAGGGCAAAGCCCGACAAACTCCTTGTAAAGCCCTCTGCTTCTCCAGGTGAAAAAATTCAATTTCTTCCGGTAAGCGCCAAAACCGGCGAGGGCATTCCGGAGTTGTTGCGCCTAATGGCTGGCCTTTTGGAAAAAAGCTCTCAATCATCATTATCATCCTCTTCAACCGAAGACCAATTGCTTCAGGCAGTAGGGCCGGGCAGTATAAGGCAAAAAGAGCTTATTGATACGGCCTTGAGCGAAATAGAGGAAGCCCTGGCCCTGGCCGACAAGGGAGAAAGTCTTGACCTTATCGCCCCGCTCATTCGCTCGGCTGTTAACGCCCTGGGAGAAATTACGGGCGAAGTTTCAAACGCGGATATTTTGAAGGTTATGTTCAGCCGATTCTGCGTGGGGAAGTAAGCGGGTATTTATTATTAAATTTCCTATTATTTTATATTATACAACTATTATTTTTCATTTCAATATCTTAACAGTAAACTTATAATCAGACCCTGACCACCAATTTCCGGATTCTATCTTTACATAGTATTTTCCTTGAGAAAGATTTATAGGGTCTATATTAGTTTCTGTCGTATAACCCTTAATGACTCTGTTAACAAGCGAATTATCAGGATTTAATGCATTGTAGACATTTATTCGATAAAAATTTTCGTTGTTACTCATCCTTTCTGAAAGAAAAGTAATATTAATAATGCCAGCACTATTTAATGTAAATGTATACCAATCATTATCATTGGAACGACTGATAGCTCCGTGATATTGTTGATTTAATTCAATCGGTGTGGCATTACGCCAATTATCATTAACTTCTCTCTCCCAGTAATCAGTTCGAGTGTAATTTACAATAAACCCATAGTCAGCACTTGACCACCAATTTCCGGATGATTCTATCCTTATATAGTATTTTCCTTGAGGTAGTCCTAAAGTGGTTATATTAGTTTCCGTAGTATACCCTTTAATGACCCTGTTAACAAGCGAATTATCAGGATTTAATGCATTATAAACATTTATTCTGTAAAATTCCTCGTTATTATCCCTCATTGCTAAATAAAATGTTATATTAACTTTTCCTGCATTGTTTAATGTAAATGTATACCAATCATTATCATTGGAACGACTGATAGCTCCGTGATATTGTTGATTTAATTCAATCGGTGTGGCATTACGCCAATTATCATTAAATTCTTTCTCCCAGTAATCAGTTCGAGTATAACTTACAATAAATCTATAGTCAGGCCATGACCGCCAATAACCATTTGATACTATGTTTATATAATATTTTCCCTGAGGTAGTCCTAAAGTAGTTATATTACTTTCTGTCGTATAACCCTTAATGAACCAAGTAATAAGCGAATTTTCTAGATTTGATGCATTATAAACAGTTATTCTGTAAAGATCCTGGTTACTGTCCATCATTTCAGAATAAAATGAAATATTAATTTTCCCTGCATTGTTTAATGTAAATGTATACCAATTACTGATATCGGCACGACTGATAGAATCCACACAAATTATATTAAGACCTATTGTAGTAGCTGTTGAAGGACTATTGTTCCCAGCTGCTGAGACAAATAATACAATTGGTAAAAGACCAATAAAAATTCGCAATGTTTTTCCTAAATAAGTTCTCATAAAATATCTCCTTTTATAAGCATATTCAAAAGGGTAATTCGTTCTTAGAATTACCTTCGGTTATGTAGGTCACTGCGCCGCATACTCCATAAGGCAGAGGTTATTTGGGGATAATCTCAATAATTTCATCAACAAATATTACTATTGGCGTACGATGATGAATATTCCACCAATACATTGCCTCCCCTTTAACATTATAATCCTTATCAATACTGAAATTTTTCTTTATATTTTCATTAACAGTTTCTCCTAATGATAATTGAATTTCTTCAACCATTTCTCCTCCACCTATAACCTTAATTGGTTTATCCAATATTAATACATAAAAATATTCTTTACTATCAATTTTGGGTGTTTCACCATAACCAGGGGGGCCATAAAATTGTTTTAATATAATTTTCCCATTAATACTGATATTGATAAAATCATCAATATATAATTGATTATTATATACTTGACAAAATAAATAGCCATTACCAATTAGTATAAAACCAATAACAAATATATACATCTTTATTTTCATAATATAATTAACAACCGTGCATAGCGATAGTAATTACTATTGATATCAAAACAAATATGCCAATAGACCAGGCACATCCCGCTGCTTTATGTCCAACTGTTTCACCAAATCCTCGTCCAAATCCGGTTTGTACATCATCCCCGGATTTTCTCGCGTGGTGTACAATAATTTCGGATGGTATTTGCCTATCGTTTACTTCTGAATTTGAAGATTGCTTGTCATTATTTTTTTGAAATAATTTCAATAATTTTTTTCTATCCCCAAGCGCGGCTATCCCTATTTTTTCCAATTCGGATTCACTTAATTCTGATAATATATCAGAATCAACTATTTTATGGCGTTCCAATAATTCAATGTAGTCTGCCAGATTGTTATCTTTGAGAATTTGTTTTAACGCGTTTGTCATAACACCCTCCTCCAAATAATAGAGTTGTTCGGAAACTTCAGTTTCTGAACAACTTCCTTATAAAAACAAATAATCAATGATTATACTATTTGGAAATACTTCATTACCTGTTTATACTTAACCTGTATTGGCTCAGACCTTGGTTTTGACCTATTTGTACGGTATAAGTTTCACCGCCTTTAATTCCGTTAATCGTTAATCCATCGCCGTTATTAATATAATTGGTGGAATTTACTACGGAACCAGTGGAATTTTTGATTGCCATACGGATATTCGCGCTTGTAAGGTTAGAAATTTCAAAACGGTATCGGCCGCTTACAGGTGGGGTAAATGTATACTCTGCTTGTTGACCTGCAGCCGTAAAACTTCCATTGAATTCTTGTATTGTCGCATTATCCTTTACAGTGGTTGCCTTACTTATCAATCCCTGTATTGTCAACGCCTGTCCGTGCGCGTTTCCTCCAATTACTGCCAAAAAAGCGATAATTCCAAACAGCTTAAAAATAGACTTCATAAAAATGCTCCTCCTTAATTATTATGCTCTCAGTAGTGCCGCCAATTTCTTGACGACACTACAAAATTTATGTGACATGCACCTCTACGTTACCTTCCCGCTGATTGTTTGTAGAACACTATATCGTTGCCATCACGGTCACTGTTGGGAAAAACAATTCTATCGCTGTAAATCACTCCTTTTGAGTTACTGCCCAAGCCCAAACTAACAATATTTTCGTCCTCGCTCATAAAGGTTATGTAAGTTCCATCTTCGGAAGGTGGTTCCGTTACTTCATTTCCATATTTCATTTTCGCATTCATCGTCCAGACGGAATCGTTGATAAACTTTAAGATGTATGTGTACTTATATTCGACAATGACTTCATTACCCTCATCATCCACGTATTTCACGGTGCCTTCCAGTTCTGCTTTCCAGGTTGTTCCTTTAAGGCTAATGGCGGAGGGCGGAGGCTGGACGCCCGAAATTTGTAATCCATCCGAGATGGGGTTTTGGTAATAGCCGGATATTTGCGCCTTGATCGTCGCGCCCGCATATTCAGGCCGTACTGGGAGTATATACGATGTCTCGTTGGGAATCACTTCGCCATTCTTAAGCCATTTTACGGTGACTCCTTGTTCGGGCTGGGCCAGCCAACCCTCATCGCCAATTCTAATCACCGCGTATAATAATCTATCATTATCCCCCCAATTGATTTCAGCCGTATATGTAAAGGCCGGGATTGTCACCGCCTCCGACGGAGCGCTTTTGACCGTCCCGCATGTTGCTACAACAGTGATCTTTTTGTTGTAATCCTTGGGTTCCGGATAATAAAAAGGTTGTTTCCCCGGCCAGCCTGCAACGGCGGTGCCACCTGCAAACCATTGTACTTCAACCGCAGGTCCCGTAAAGTTTTTCTGGACGTCCGCAAATAACTCTTTGCCGACGCCCGGAGTTCCCATGATCGTGGCCGTTATTGTCTTCGTCTGATTCGCCGTCGTCGGGATTTTAAGGGCCGCGGACGTTTGGGTTATGCCGTCCAAGGTTATCTTCAGCGCCAGCGACCTGCCGGCGTATTCCGGTTTCAGATCCAAATTATCCTTGTCGGCGCCTTCGATATTCTGGCCACCAATCGTCCATTGCAGCGCCGGAGTCAACTCCTTGCCGTCCTTGTCCGTCGCCGTCCAGTTCGCCGTCACATCGGCGATAATATTGCCTTCCTTGCCGAGCACGCCCTTATCGTCAAAAGCCGTGCCGCTGAACGCAATCGTTATGGCCCTTTTTGGAATGGCGATCTCGGTCGCCACCACGGTCTCGTTCTTGATGGTCACGACGACCCCGAGCGCCTTGCCCTCGTCCGTCTTCGCAAACTTGTGGGTGGACTTCGTCTCGCCGGAGATTGGAACGCCATCCAGCGTCCATTGGTATGAAATGGGTTCGTTCGGATTCTTATTGTCGGTTATCTTAACGCCAAAATCGCTGCCGAAATTCATCTTCCCGTCGACAAGCGCGCTGCCGGTAATGGCCACTTTGAACGACACGACCGGGTTTGCCGGATTCGTGGGACCGTAGTTGCCGCCGCCAATCAGATCGCCTATCAGGTCGCAGCTGACAAGCAGGCCCATTACCAGCGACAGCGATATCGCCGCCAGCAATATTTTACCACCTGTTTTTCTCGTTTCTGCTTTCATTACTTAATCTCCTCGTTTAGGTTCTTACCCATAAAATAGTCTCAAAAACCAAATTCTCTCCCAGAAAATCGCCGTTATAGGCTTTATCTTCTTTTTGTATGGTTTTATATGGATGTAAGTTTACTTTACGTAAATTAATTATGATTTACGTATCGTAAATTGTCAATACATTATCGGCCTCTATACTGAAAAAAATCCACGCTGGGAATATGACAGGTCTAAGAACGATACTAGCCTTAAATATGAAGGAACAACGGCGTCTTTTAAGGCTTACACAGTCGCAATTGGCTGAAAGAGTGAATACATCAACCAACTATATAGCATTGATTGAGACCGAAAAGAAGTTCCCAAAGCCTGAAATGCTGGAACGTATAGCAGTTGCCCTCGGTATTGACCCTCCCGCCCTCTTTGCGGCAGAAATCCGCCCGCTGACGGAAACTGAAACACTGGCAAAAGCCGAAAAACAGATCTTGGGTGATATTAATAACTTCATATCGAACCGGATAAAGCAATTAGGGCAGGAAACCTTGCGATTCCCTGAACCCAATGGGGACACCGATCATAAAATGGTCTAAAGCAAATTTAGGGAGGAGCACTTCTTCATGACTTCAACCTTTGCCATGCTATCCTATTTAAGTTCTTTTTCCATATTATGCTGCAAGCTGGACTGAATATATTTACGTATTTTTGTTCGCACGCTGGGATCGGTACGCTTGGAAAAAAGAATAACATAACTTTTCACAGTCCCGTCTGTGCGGGAACCAAAGACAATTCCTTCAGCCTTAATGAGCTGGCTTTGTAGTCTTATTTGTATATCGCTAAAAAGGCCGTTCTTTGTCAGGTTTGGATCCACCTCAAAGATGCAGGAAAAACCCACCACACTGATATCTTTAATAAGGCCGTTTACATAATTCCCGTTTATTGGAAGGTTTACAGTCGTATTCGATTCGTTATCCATTATAAGTCTTAAAAATTTACGGCGGCCTTTGGCATCTGCGGCGTTCAGAATGTTTATAAACTGTTTAACCGCCTCGGCAAAATCAGATTTAATGACCGTAAAACCGCACGGAACTTTATACTGTTCCACATATTTTTTTCTGGTTTCATCGTTGTTTACCGACGCTATAATCCCTATTTTTATGGAATCGTTTTCGGGAGCCCCCATGATATCTCTGACAAGCTTATCCCAGGCGTCTTCCTTCATTATTTCGTTAATGCTTGCAAACACAATAGAATTTGGGTAAAGCTTAATTGCCTGCCGAAGCTTTGCTTCATCCTTTAAAGTATAGACTTCAAATTCCTCCTGAGCCAGTTCAGAAACTACCTGATTCTGGACAACCGCCGAGGGATGAAGAAAAAAGACTTTTTTGCCTAGGGAACCTGAATTATCGCTTTCTGCCATAATAAAAAGTATACCAGAAATCAGTTATTTTAGAAAAGTCCCCGAATACGGCTTACTTTATCTCCACCAGTTCCAGCTCAAAAACAAGGAAACTATTCGCCGGAATGACGTTCTCAATGTCCCTGTTTCCGTATCCCAATTCAGGGGGAACAATCGCGAGCCGCTTCTCTCCCCTAGACATGCCCATTATAGCTTCGTCCAGGCCAGAAAGGACCCTGCCTACCCCTACAGGCAACTCCTCAGGCCCGCCTGAAAGATCCGAATTGGCAAAAACCGTACCGGAAAGCAGGCTCCCCTTGATGTTGACCATTGCCGTACTTCCGGGAGTAGGCTTCGGGCCGGTTCCCTGTTTTTGGACGATGTACCTCAGGCCTGAGGGATTCACAACGGCGTTTGGATACATCCTGGTAATTTCCGCGATTTCCTCTTCCTGCCTGACCTTTGCCTTTGCCGCGGCCGCCGACTCGCTGTTGCGAACCAAAGCGTCAAAAACAGCCTGATCCGCCTTGAAGTTCGCGGCCATTTCGCCGTTGCGGATTATGGTAATCTTTTGTATCCTGTCCCCCTGCTGTATGGCGTCAACCACATCCTGGCCCTTGACTACCCTGCCGAAAACAGAATGTTTTCCGTCCAGCCAGGGCGTCGCCACATGGGTAATAAAAAACTGGCTGCCGTTTGTACCTGCCCCCGCGTTGGCCATGGAAAGCACCCCGGGGCCGTCGTGCAAAAGAGTTGGGTCAAACTCGTCGGGGAAACGGTAACCCGGCCCGCCTGTGCCGTCGCCGAGAGGATCGCCCCCCTGGATCATAAAATCTTTTATTACGCGGTGAAAGACAAGGCCGTCATAAAACGGCTTGCCCCCAGCGGCGGTCATCTTGCCTTCAGCCAGGGCCACAAAGTTACAGACAGTCATGGGAGTCTTTTGATATTCCAGGCGAAGGACGATGTCTCCCCTGGACGTTGTAATTCTGGCAAAGAGGCCTTCCCCCAGCGCGGCATCGGCAGAGGCTTGTTTTGGGCTTGGGTCTCCGGACGAATTTCCGCTTGAGGCTTTCTGCCCGGTACAGGCAGACATCAATAGAATGCAAAGACCGGCAAAAATTTGCCGTGCTAGAAATATTTTTTTCTCAAAGTTGCGCATGGGCAACATTACCATACTTAAATAAAAAAGGCAATTTGGGAGATACTTGATAAAGAAATCAGAACCACAGAGGTCAGGGAGTACCACGGAGTTCTGATTATTTGGACAGACCGAAAAGTCCAATTATCTTCTCCGTGAAGCTCCGTGTAACTCCTATGTTTTTTGTCAAGGGAAGTTCCGAATTTTTTTCAAAATTCTTTCTCCCCTTGGCCGCTCCCGGCCCTGCTATGCGCTCACCGCTTCCAGGGCCAGCTTTTTCCCCTCTTCGCTTCCCAGTTTAAATTTCCTCACTTCGTAGCTCGTCCCATCCCTCATAAGGGCATACAGCAATTC